>VFQQ010000372.1_pt1 | contig 95296 bp, 85 predicted proteins | sample 3512341 | NCBI WGS metagenome assembly VFQQ01 (sample SAMN10412373, study PRJNA504923) | tailings metagenome | isolation source: Relicate 2 Philex TSF1 revegetated site | place: Philippines: Tuba, Benguet | collected 2017-08-29 | reverse complement strand
ACTTCGACGGCACCGTCTACCTGATCTTCCAGCCCGCCGAGGAAGGCGGCGGCGGCGCGCGCGAGATGATCAAGGACGGCATCTTCGACAAGTTCCCCATGGAGGCCGTGTTCGGCGCCCACAACTGGCCCGGCATGGCCGCCGGCACCATCGGCGTCAACCCCGGCGCGATGCTGGCCAGCAGCAACGAGTTCCGCTGCACCATCCGCGGCAAGGGCAGCCACGCGGCGCTGCCGCACCTGGGCATCGACCCGGTGCCCATCGCCTGCCAGCTGGTGATGGCCTGGCAGACCATCGTCACGCGCAATCGCAAGCCCATAGACCCCGGCGTGATCAGCGCCACGATGATCCACACCGGCGAGGCCATCAACGTGGTGCCCGACTCGGCCGAGATCCGCGGCACGGTGCGCACCTTCAGCATCGAGACGCTGGACCTGATCGAGACGCGCATGCGCGAGATCGCGCTGGGCCTCACTGCGGCCTTCGGCGCGCAGTGCGACTTCCAGTTCATCCGCAACTACCCGCCCACCGTCAACCACCCGGCCGAGACCGAGTTCGTCAAGAAGACGCTGGCCGAGGTGGTGGGCGCCGACCGCGTGGTGCCCTTCGAGCCCACCATGGGCGCCGAGGACTTCAGCTTCTTCCTGCAGGCCAAGCCGGGTTGTTACTTCGCCATCGGCAACGGCGACGGCAGCCACCGCGACGGCGGCCACGGCATAGGGCCGTGCATGCTGCACAACCCCAGCTACGACTTCAACGACGAGCTGATCCCCATCGGTGCCTCGTGCTGGGTGCGCATCGCCGAGGCCTGGCTGGCGCAGCCGCGCGGCTGATGCGGAACGAGGCCCACCCGATGCCCGCCGACACCTTCTTCGCCCAGACCTATGCCGAGGCGCGCGACGGCTTTCTCGCCGCCGCCCGCGCCGCCGGGCTGGCACCGCGCGCGCTGCCGCACCCGCTGCTGGGCCGCGACGGCGAGGCGCTGGCCCTGGACGTGGCGCGCGACGGCCCGGCCGATGCCGCGGCGCTGCTCATCGTCAGCAGCGGCTGCCATGGCGTCGAGGGCTTCTGCGGCTCGGGCGTGCAGCGCGCGCTGCTGGCCGACGCGCGTTTCCGCGCCGCGGCCCAGGCCGCCGGCGTGGCCGTGCTGTACCTGCACGCGCTCAACCCCTGGGGCTTCTCGTGGTGGCGCCGCACCACGCACGAGAACGTCGACCTCAACCGCAACTGGCACGACTTCAGCCAGCCCCTGCCCGACAACCCCGGCTACGACGCGCTGGCCCATGCACTGGTGCCGCCGACCTGGCCGCCCACGCCCGACAACGAGGCGGTGCTGGCGGCCTACGCGGCCCAGCACGGCGCCTTCGGGCTGCAGGGCGCCGTCAGCGGCGGGCAGTACGGGCACCCGCAGGGCCTGTTCTACGGCGGCGTCAACCCGACCTGGAGCCAGCAGGCGCTGCGCCAGGTGCTGCACGACGAGGCCACGCGCTGCGCGCGGCTGGGCTGGATAGACCTGCACACCGGCCTGGGGCCCAGCGGCCATGGCGAGAAGATCTTCGCCGGCCCGTCCGACACCACGCTGGACCGCGAGGCGCTGGCCCGCGCCCGCGCCTGGTGGGGGCCCGAGGTGACCTCGACGCAGGAGGGCAACTCGGCCTCGGCCAACCTCTCGGGCACCATGAGCAACGTGGTGCCGCAGGCCTGCCCGCAGGCCCAGTACACCGGCATCGCGCTGGAGTACGGCACGCTGCCGATCGACGCGGTGATCAGCGCGCTGCGCGCCGACCAGTGGCAGGAGAACCACCCCGAGGCGCCGCCCGAGCAGCGCGCCGCCATCAAGCGCCAGCTGCGCGACGCCTTCTACACCGACACGCCGCTGTGGAAGCGGCAGATCGTCGAGCAAGGCCTGGCGGCGGCGCGGCAGGCGGTGGCGGGCCTGGCCGCCAGCTGATCGCCCGCCGGGGGCCGTCGAAGCGATCCTCCAGCCGATCCGGCTCCGCCGGTCGGCTGGAGCTCCCCCTCGGGGGGGCGGTCCGGGCGCAGCCCGGGCCTTTGGGGGTCAACCTCGATCCGGTCCGGCTCCGCCGGCCGGGTCGAGCTCCCCCTCGGGGGGGCGGTCCGGGCGCAGCCCGGGCCTTGGGGGGTCAACCTCGATCCGGTCCGGCTCCGCCGGCCGGGTCGAGCTCCCCCTCGGGGGGGCGGTCCGGGCGCAGCCCGGGCCTTGGGGGCCAACATCAAGGCGTGCCGATGAAGAGGTAAACGTTGGCCGCGCCGCTCCGCCCCAGCCCCAGCCCCAGGTAGGCCGGCCCCAGCGGCGTCTCGCCGCCCAGGTACAGCGCCAGCGAGCCCAGCCAGTCGTCGCCCTTGGGCGTGGCATAGGGCCGCGCCAGCCGGCCGGCCTCCAGCGCCAGGCCCAGGCGCATGTCGCCACGCAGCCCCAGCGGCAGCGTGCCGACGATGCGCTCGGCGCGCAGGTGGGCGTAGGCCACGCCGTCGCCGAACAGCTGGCCGGGGGCGTAGCTGCTGAGGTTGAGGAAGCCGCCCAGGCGCCCGGCCTCGATGGCCGGCAGCTGGCCGCGCGGCGAATCGACCCAGCTGGCGCGCCCGGCCAGCACCCATTCCTGCCAGGGCCAGGCCACGCGGCCCTCCAGCTGCAGCCGCGAGTAGCCGGCGCCGCTGCCGCGCCGCGCATCGAACCAGGCCAGCTGCGTGGCCCAGCCGCGGCGCGGAAAGTAGCGGCGGTCCATGCGGTCCAGGTCCAGCGCCAGCAGCGGGCCGCTGGCGCGGTGCGGGGTCTCCAGCGGCAGGTAGGCGATGCCGGTCTCCAGCGCGGCGCGGCTGTCCAGGCTGCGCCAGCCCAGCCGCGCCTGGCCCACCAGGTCCAGGTTGACGCCGCCGACCAGGTCGATGCGGCCACGGCCGGCGCGGTACTCGGCGGTGCGGGTGTCGCCGGCAAAGACGTCGGCGCGCTGGCGGTGGTAGTCGCCCAGCAGGCTGGCGAACCAGCGCTGGTCGGCCGTCAGGGGCTGGTACCACTCCAGGCCCAGGCCGGTGCTGCTGCCCAGCTCGGCACTGGCCAGCAGCTCGCCGCCCAGGCGGTTGAGCCAGGTCTTCTGGTAGCCCAGGCGCAGCAGGAAGCTGCTGCCCTGGGCCAGCGTGGTCTCCAGCTGCACGCCCAGGCGCAGGTAGTCGGGGCCCCAGCTCTTGGCCACCGGCAGCACGCGCAGCAGCGTGCGGCCCTGCTCGGTGAGCAGCGTGTAGTCCACGCGCTCGTAGTAGCCGTCGCCGTAGGCGCGCAGCAGGTCGCGGTTGAGCCGCTCGGTGTCCAGCGGCTGGCCCGCCTGCTGGCCCAGGTAGCGCTGCACGACCGCCGTGTTCTCGCCCGGCGCGCCGGCGATCTCGATGGCGTCGACGCGCAGCGCCGGCGGCTCGGCGGCGATGAAGCGGCTGCGCCAGGCGGCGTAGTCGGCCGGCGCCACGGCCAGCGCGGCCAGGCGCAGCTCGTGCAGCTCGGCGGCCTGGCGGCCGCGGTCGGCGATCGCGCCCGCCTGCGCGAAGTCGGCGCTGGTGTAGGGGTCGAGCTCGGGCCGGATGTCGACGTCGCGCGGCCCCAGCGTGGCCAGCGACGCGGCCACGTTCTGCTCGGTCAGCAGGATCACCATCTGCGCCGTCACCGACAGCAGGCCGCCGATCTGGTCGGCGCGCAGCGGCGGCGAGCCCACGTTGACGGCAATGACGACCTCGGCACCGCAGCGCTCGCGCACCTCGCGCACCGGCAGGTTGTCGACCAGGCCGCCGTCGACCAGCTTGCGCCCGCGGTAGTTCAGCGGCGCCATCAGCCCGGGCACCGACATGCTGGCGCGCATGGCCTGCGTCAGGCTGCCGTCGCGCAGCACCACGCGCTCGCCGCTGGCGATGTCGGTGGCGACGATGGACAGCGGCAGCGCCAGCTGCTGGATCTCGCGCTCGCCGGCGTCGGCGCGCACCAGGTGGTTGAAGAACAGCTTGATCTTCTGCCCCGACACCATGCCCGGCGGCGCGGTGGCCGTCAGGCCGGCCAGCCCGGTCTCGCTGCCCGGCAGGAAGCGCTGGCCCAGGCGCTTGCTGCGGTAGGCCAGCTCGGCGTACTCGGGGTCGTCCTGGAACATCTCGTTCCAGTCGGCCTTGGCCAGCTCGGCGCGCATCTGCGCCGGGCTCAGGCCGGCGGCCCAGGCGCCGGCCACCAGCGCGCCCATGCTGGTGCCGGCCACGCAGTCCACCGGCACGCGCAGGCGCTCCAGTTCCTCGAGCACGCCGATGTGCGCCGCGCCGCGCGCGCCGCCGCCGCCCAGCACCAGGCCGACCTTGGGCCGCTCGGCGGCTGCGGCGGCGCCCAGCAGCAGCGTGGCGCCGGCCAGGGCGACCAGGGGTCGGCGCAGGTTCATGCGCCGGGATTGTCCCTGCGCGGCGCGGCAGCCGTCCGGCGCGGGCCTTGCCGGGAGGGTGGCACATCGGCACCACGCGCCCCGTCCAGCCACAGCAGGGTCTCGGCCTGGGTGACGAAGGCGCCCAGCAGTGCCGGCGCATGCTGCTGCAGCTGCTGCAGCGCGCGCAGCAGCAGGTGTTCGCCGTTCAGCGGGCCGGGGTTCTCGGGCCGGCGCGCCTGCGCACGCGCCAACTGCTGCGCCACGCGCCAGCGCGCCAGCGCCGGGCGCAGCCGCGCCACGGCCGGCAGCTCGCCCCCGCCGGCGCCGCGCGCGGCCAGCTGGGCCAGCAGCGGCTGCAGCGCCGACGGCGGCCGGTCGGGCGGCGGCGGCACGGCCCCGGCCGGTGCACGATCCAGCGCGTCGACGGCCGCGTCCAGCCGCGGCGCCAGCGCCGCCTGCACCGCCGCGTCCTGCGCCGCGCCACGGCGGCGCAGCGCCTGCGCCAGGGCCAGCGCGGCAGGATCGACCGCCGCGCCGGGCCGACGCGCCGACAGCCAGGCCTCCAGCCGCGCCGTGGCGGCAGCGAAGCCGGGCGCCGTCATCGCCTCAGCGCGGGCCGGTTGCATGCCTGGCCCCCCGCGGCACCGGGGCCATCTCCACGCGCCGGTTGCGCGCGCGGCCGGCCTCGTCGTCGTTGCTCGCCACCGGCTGCTGCGGCCCGAAGGCGGCGGCGAACACGGCGTCGGCCGGCAGGCCTTCGTCGACCAGCGTGCGCGTGACGGTGAGCGCGCGCTGCGCCGACAGCTCCAGGTTGTCGTCGAAGCGGCGGTTGCCCTGGCGCACCGGCCGGTCGTCGGTGAAGCCGCTGACCATCAGCAGCTCGTCGCGCCCCTGCAGGTAGGCGGCCAGCGGGCCGGCCAGGCTGCGCAGCAGCGCGCGGCCCTCGGGCTGCAGGCGGTCGCTGTTGAGCGCGAACAGCACGCTGCCGCTGATGCCGATGCGCCCGTCGACCAGGGTCACGCGGCCGGCGGCCAGCGGGCCGGCCAGCGCCTGCTCCAGCGCCTCGCGGCGCCGGGCCTCGACCTGCAGGTCCTGCAGCAGCTGCATCTGCGCGCCCATCACCGCCACCAGCAGCAGCACGAACACGCCCACCAGCCCGGCCATCAGGTCGCCGAACACGGCCCAGGCGGGCGCCTCGCCGCCGTCGGCGCCCTGGCCGTCGGGGGCGTCGATCTCTTCGTGGCCGAAGGCTTGCATCGCCGCGCTACGCCGACTCGGCGGCACCCACGCGCTGCAGCGCTTCCAGCAGCGGCTGCTGGGTGGCCACGCCCAGCTCGATGAGCTCGCGCGCCTGGGCCACGTAGTAGGCCAGCTGCTCGTCGTGGCGGGCGGCGGACTGCGCCAAGGCGCCCTCGATCTGCGCCAGCCGCTCGGACAGCGCTGCGCCGGTGGCGCCAAACTGCATCACCGTGGCCGCCAGCGCCTCGCCCAGGCTGGCGACCTCGACGGCGCCGGCGGCCAGGCGCGTGGCGGCCTCGGCCTGCTGCTGCGAAGCCGCCTGCAGCGCCTGCGTGTGCTGCGCGTGGCTGCTGGCCAGCAGCGTCTGCGCGCCGTCCACCAGCGCCTGCACCGCGGCGCGCTGGGCCTCGGCCTGGCCACGTGCGTCGTCCACCAGCGTGGCCAGCGCCTGGGCCAGCTGGCCGCGCTCGGCCAGCAGCGCCTGGTCGCGGCGCAGGCTGTCGCTGACCTGCTCGCGCAGCTGCGCCAGCAGCGTGGCGGCGGCCGACGGCGCCTCGGCGGCACGCTCGGCCAGCAACGCCACCTGGGCCAGCGTCTCGCGGGTCTGCGTCGCCAGTTGCTGCTGCAAGGCCTCGGTGCGCTGGGCCAGCGACTCGGCCAGTGCCGCCTGCGCGCGTGCGGCCTGCTCGGCGGCCTGCTGCGCCTGCTGCTGCAGCTGTGCCGCCTGGGCCTGCAGCGCCGCCGTCCAGTCGGCCTGTCGCCGGGCGTCGCGGGCTTCCGATTCGGCGCGTTGTCGGTCCTGCGCCTGCTGCAGCGTGGCGACGAGTTCGTTGGCGCGCGCCTGCAGCGCGGCCTGCAGCGCCTGCGCCGCCTGGGCCTGCTGCTGCGCCATCAGCTGCAGCCGGGCCTGGCCTTCGGCGTCCAGCCGCGCCAGCACGGCGGCGCTTTCGCGGGCGATGCCGGCCATCGTCGCCTCGGCCGCCGGCTGCAGCGCGGCGGCGGCGGCCTGCGCAGCGCGGGCCAGCGCATCGCCCAGCGAGCGCTCCACCGATGCGGCCAGCGCCGCCAGCGGCTCACGCGTGTCGCGCTGCCACTGGGCCTGGCCGTCGAGCAGCGCGTGGCGCTGCGCCGCGTCGCGCTCGTCCAGGCGCTGCAGCAAGGTGTGCACCTGCGCCTGCACGGCGTTGGCCACGCCGGGCAGCGCGGCGGCCTGGGCTTCCAGCGCCTGGGCGATGCGGTGAAGCTGGGCATCCCGCTGCTGGTCGCGCCGGGCGGCGGTGGTGTGTGTGCGCAACGGGCCGGCCAGCAGGCGGTCCAGCGCGCGGCCGGCGGCGGCGCGCTCGCCGCGCGCCAGCGCCAGCATCAGCCCCAGCATGGCCGACGCGGCCACGCCGGCCACCGAGCTGCCGAAGGCCAGGCCCAGGCCCTTCACCGGCGCGGCCAGCGCGGCGCGCATCGCCGCCAGGTCGGCGCTGCGCTCCAGCGCGCCCACGGTGCCGTCCAGCGTCAGCACCAGCCCGAGGAAGGTGCCCAGCATGCCCAGCAGCACCAGCAGACCCACCAGGTAGGGCGCCAGCGCCGGGCCGGGCAGCGCCACGCGCTCGCCGTCCAGCCGGCGGCGCACCGGGGCGCGCAGCGGCAGGGGCAGCCCGTCGATCCAGGCCGGCGCCGGGTCGCCGCCAGGTGGCGCGGCCAGGGCCGTGTGCAGGGCCTGCGTGTCGCGCCGGAAGCGCCACAGCTCGGCCGCGCCCATCGCGTAGGCGAAGGCGATGGCCGCCGTCATCGCCAGCGCCACCGGTTGCCCGCGCACGCCGGCCAGCGCCACCCAGGCCAGCACGCCGGCGCCCAGCACGAGGGCGGTGACGAAGCCGGCGGCGCCGGCGTTGAAGCGGCCGCCGGGCGGTGGCGATGCGGAGGAGGCGGTCATGACGTCAGACGGAAGTGGGCGCAGCGCGCAGCGTGGCCAGCAGCCCGTCCAGCGGCTGCAGGCGGTGCGCCAGTTCGGCGCGCAGCAGCGGCCACATCAGCGTGGCCGGGTCGGCGGGCTGGCGCTGCAGCCGCCGCTCCAGCCAGGCCGGCAGGGCGTCCAGCAGCTGGCGCTCGCGCGCGGCCAGGGCCTGCTCCAGCAGCTGGTCGAGCAGCGCCACGCGGGCCAGCGCCGGGCTGCGCGCCGCCAGCGCCGCGCGGGCCGACGCGCGCAACGGCGCCAGGCGCTGCGCCATCGCGCGCTGGTGGGCACGGTAGCGCTGGGCGGGCGGGTGGTCATGCGGATCGCGAACGGGGCCGCGAACGGGGTCGACCCGGCCGGGGCGGGCGTCCAGCGGCTGGTCGGCGGCGATGGCCTGCTCCAGCGCGGCACGCTCGGCGTCGGCGCGCGCCAGCAGCTCGCGCCGCAGGGCGTCGGCGCGCGCCGGCTGGGCCGGTGGCGGCGGCGCCGCATCCAGCGCGGCGGCCAGCGCGATGGCGTCGGTCCAGGCCAGCCAGGGCGCCAGCCGCTCGGCCAGGCCGGGCCCGCCGGGGGCGCTGGCGTCGGCCCCTTCACCGGCCCGCGCCAGGCCCAGCGCCAGCAGCTGGCGTGGCAGCGGCGGCTGGTGCAGCCCGGCGCTGCGGGTGGGCATGGCGGGCGAACGGGGAGCGGGCGGGGCCATCGGGCGGAACGGGAACGGCGGGGACAGGGGACGGAGAATCGGCCCGGCGCAAACGCCGAATTTTAGGGCGCCGGCCGCGGGCAACCGGGGCGGGCCCGTCCCCCGCCCCATCCCTGCCCCATCCCTTCCCCATGCAAGCGCTGCTGGCCGCCATCGCGGCCGCCCCGCCCCATCCCGACGCACGCCGCCTGTTCCATGGCCGCGGCGGCGCCTTCCCCGGCTGCGAGGCCTGGACGCTGGACCTGTTCCCGCCCGTGGCCCTGCTCACCAGCCACCGCCCGGCCAGCGAGGCCGAACTGGCCGCCGTCGGCGACGCGCTGGCCAGCCACTGGCCGCGCCTGTTGCCCGGCTTGCCGCTGTGCTGGGTGCACCAGAGCCGCGAGGCCGCCACCGGCGCGCAGGCCCGCACCCTGACCCGCGTGATGGCCGGCGAACCGCCGCGGCCGCACATCGTCAGCGAGGACGGGCAACGCTACGAGGTGCTGATTGCCGAGCGCGTCGCAGAAGCCGGCGCCGACGCCGGCGGCGAGCGCCGCGGCCGGCAGGGCTGGCACGGCGGGCTGTTCCTGGACATGGCCGAGGGCCGGCGCTGGCTGCGCGCCCAGGTGCGGGCGCGGCCCGGCGCGCGCGTGCTGAACCTGTTTGCCCACACCTGCGCCTTCTCGGTGGTGGCGCTGGCCGCCGGCGCGGCCGAGGTGGTCAACCTGGACATGAGCCCCGGCGCGCTGGCCACCGGGCGGCGCAACCACCGGCTGAACGGCGTGCAGGCCGGCGCGCGCTTCCTGGCGCACGACCTGTTCAGCAGCTGGGGCAAGGTGACGCGCGGCGGGCCCTACGACCTCGTCGTCGTCGACCCGCCCAGCTACCAGAAGGGCAGCTTCGTCGCGACCAAGGACTACGCCCGCGTGCTGCGCCGCCTGCCGGCGCTGCTGGCGCCCGGCGGCCAGGCGCTGCTGTGCCTGAACGCGCCCGAGTTGCCGCTGGCCTTCCTGCTTCACACGCTGGCGGCCGAGGCACCGGGCCTGCGCGTGCTGCAGCGGCTGGCCAACCCGGCGGCCTTCACCGACCGCGACCCGGACCGGGCCTTGAAGGTGGTGGTGGTGCAGGAGCGGCCCAACGCCGCGGACACCTTGGCCGTGTCCAGCTAGGGCCTGTTCACGCTATGCGAGGGCTCGCGCCGCACCCTGGCGGGCCGCAGGGCTAGGCGCGAGCGAGGCGGTGTGCCTTCGGCACACAACGAGTGAGCAACAACGCCCTGCGGCCCGCCAGGGTGCGGCCCGAAGGGTGATCTCAGCAAACAGCGGCCAGCGGTGTTGCGCGGCTTGCGCAGGCGTCCAGCCTGCGCAGCGCCGCACGCCTTGCTGGCCGCTGTTTGCTGAGTCACGCGAGTCCACGCATAGCGTTAACAGGCCCTAGCGGCTGCCCGCCGCAGCGTCGCCGCAGGCTGCGGCGGCTGGCCCGGGCCGGGCGACCGAGAGGTGCCGGCCCAACGCCGGCCCGGGCGTGCGCCGGTCGCCAAAGGCCCGCCGCCCCCCGTCTCGGGGCCCGCGTTTCCCCGGGGCGGCTGGGGCGACGGCCAACCCATAGCATCAGCGTCGCTGTCGAGAGGGAGAGAAGAAAGATGAAGTTCGACCGCTGTGCCGCGGCATTCGCGCTGTTGGCCTTGCTGTCCGCCTGTGGTGGTGGCGGGGGCGGCGATGCTGCAACCGCACCGCACTCCGAGCCCCTGGGCCTTGTCCCGCCAGCGCCGGCCCTTGGGGCCACGTTGCGGGCCGACGCTGCAACTCTGCGCCCGCTCCACGCTGGCGCTGTGTGGCGCTACCGCGGTACACAGGTCAGGCGCAGTGGCGGCGTGCCCATCAGCTACGAGACCCAGACCACCCAGACGGTAGCAGCGGGAAGCCAGACCGGCGACGAGGCGTCGACCAACGGTGCCAATGGCGGCCCGGAGACAGTGGCCGTCACGGTGGTACCGGGCGGCACCGTGAGTTCCCGATCGAGCATCGACTTCGCAGGCAAGGGCGTTCCCGAGATCGTGAACCTCATCGAACTGCGATCACCGGTGCGCCAGGGCGACCAGTACACGACGCTGCAGAAGCGCTACACCGACACCAACATCGACGTCGACCGCGATGGGCGGCCTGACACGTTGGACGTCGCGGTGTACAGCAGCGTCATCGGCACCGAGCGTTTGACGCTGCAGGACGTGCCTGCGCTGCAGGCCGTGCGCGTGGACACCACGCTTCGCCTGCGCGTCACACCCAGCGGCAGTGGCGTGGCGCTCGCCCCGGTGGACTCGACCATCCAGACCTGGTACGCGCCCGGCATCGGCATCGTGCGCCAGCGCTCGACCCAACCCTACGGGCTCGACGGCGACGCCCTCATCCTGGACGAAGGCCTGCGCGCCTACGACGGGGGAAGCAGCGGCTTCGGCGCGATGCCCACGATCGACGCGACGGTGCCCAGCGGGCCATTGGCGGGCAAGACGCTGTCGGACTCGTCCTTCGGCCTGAGGGTCTATGCCTTCGCCGACCATGCGCTGGTCTTCAGCGATGTGCGGGGGGAGTCGGTGCGAGCCGCCAGCACCGTCGACCGCCGCGGCCGCATCACTGCGAGCAAGGTGCTCGAGAACGTTCCCCGTGGATGGCGGTTTGCGCAGTTAAACGACGGGCTGGTGCAGCTGGATAGTTTCCCTTCCGACGCCACCCGGCCGACCTTGACCCGCTTCTCCGCGGACGGCAGCGTGATCGGCCGGATGACGCTGGACCTGCGCGGCAACCGGCTCGTCCCGTCGATCGACAGCCTGGCCGACCTGGCTGGAGACGGCGACCGCTTCTGGCTGCTGGTCCGCCGCAGCTACCGCGACACCGACCCGATGTTCTCGATCCGCCGGGAAGTGGTGCTGCGTGCCTATGCCCCCGACGGCACGCCGGCCACGGACGAGATCCTGTTGCCCGGCGAAGCGCTCGGGCGGCTGCGGGTCTCGCGCGGCCGCGTGATGCTGACCTGGGCCGGTCCGGCGCCGGACCGTGCCCCGCATGTTGCCCTCGTCGACCGCGGCACCGGGCAGCTGGGTCCCGTGACGATGCTGCCGCGATTGAACGGACTCGAGATGGATTTGGCCACGCCGATCTGGCTGGACGACGGCGCGGCGCTCGTGTGGCGCGACGGGTCGTACAACGCGCCATCGTCGCTGACAGCAGCCTTGCGGCTGGACCCGGGCCTCCGGCCGTTGCTGCCTGGCCCCGAGCCCGGCGCAGCGCAGATCGCCGGCCTGCCGGCCTTCGAGGTCGCGCCAGTGACTGCGGGCTCACGCATCGTGTTCGCCACGCTGGGCCCCGTCGAACCCAGCGTCAGTCAGCAGCCAGCCCAAGTCAGCTGGCTCGACGCCGGCCCTGTGACCGCGTTGGCTGCCACGGCGCTGCATGCCGTCCGCTTCACGCCAACGCTCTCGTCCAAACCGCTGGCGCAGGCTGTCTTCGCCGACCGCGTGCTGGTCTTCACGGACATGTACAGCCTGCGCACGACGCTGGTCTGGCTGAACAACGGCAGCACGCCCTGAGGGCGTCGGCGGAACCTGGATGGCCTGGCGTTGTTGCGCCGGGCAGATGGGCGCAGCCGCCTGGTCCGCGACAGTCCGCGGGGCCTCTTGGCGCCTGCGCGGCCCCCAATGCGGTGGCGTGACGGCGTGACGGCCAGCGCCTGGAGGGCTAGGCTGGCACCGGCTGGCCCGCGGGCCTGTTTCGCGCCGCGCAGCGCAACGGCGCCTGGCCAGCGGGCGGTGTCGAATCGCCCCCCCGCCGATCGTCGTCGCAACACGTGCTGCCGCCCGGCGCACGCCCCAACCGGCCCTATCAACAGGAGTGAACCATGCCCTACATCGATGGCTTCGTGATCGCCGTGCCCACCGCCAACAAGCAGACATTCATCGAGCACGCGCGCCAGCTGGACCCGCTGTTCCTTGAGCTGGGTGCGCTGCGCATCGTCGAGGCCTGGGGCGACGACGTGCCCGACGGCAAGCTCACCGACTTCCGCCGCGCCGTGCAGGCCACGGCCGACGAGACGGTGGCCTTCTCGTGGGTGGAGTGGCCCGACAAGGCCACGCGCGACGCCGGCATGAAGAAGATGATGGAGGACCCGCGCATGGACCCGTCCAACCCGGACAACCCGCCCATGCCCTTCGACGGCAAGCGGATGATCTTTGGCGGGTTTGAAACGGTGGTCGAGGTGAAGGGCGGCGCCGGGGCCGGCGGTCCCGGCGCCTGAGCGCAGCCGGCCGCCGGGGGGCTGCCGTGCCCGTCCGCTTCGTGGTGGCGCTGCATGGCTGCGCGGCGAACCCGCACCCGGCCCCCCCGGAAGGCCCCGCGACGGTGCGGCACGCGGCGGCCGGCCTCCGGGGTCGGCGGGTGTCACCCAAGGCGATGGGCGCAGGGCGCAGGGCGCGAGGCCGCGCGGGCTCAGCCCATCGGCAAGCGCCTGGTGCACGGCGCGGCGCAGCCCCTGTTCAGCCCGGGCGGGTTTGACGCCCTCCCGGCTGGCGGCCGCCCAGGCCACGGGGTCCTCGGGCCGCGCGGCCGCGGGTGCCGCGGGTGCCGCGGCCGCGACGGCAACTCATGCGGCCCCGTCGTCCGGCGCGGTTGCGGCGGCGCCGGCGGACGCGCGCGCCAGCGCCGCGTGCACCATCTGCGCCAGTTCGGCGCGCCGATACGGCTTGCCCAGGATTCGCACCCCCGGACCGAGGCGCGCACAGGGCATGAGTTCGGGCGCCGTGTAGCCGGTGGTGAACAGCACCGGCAGCTCGGGCCGCCACGCGCGCGCCTGCTCGGCGACATCGCTTCCGCTCATGCCGCCGGGCATCACCATGTCGGTCAGCAGCAGCGCGATGTCCGGCACGCCGCGCAGCAGGGCCAGGGCCGCGTGGCCGTCGGCCGCCTCCAGCACGCGGTAGCCCAGGTGATCGAGCTGCGCGCGCGCGAAGCCGCGCACCAGCGGTTCGTCCTCGACGAGCAGGATCAGCTGGCCGGTGCCCGTCGGCAGTTGGTCGGCCGCGTGCTCGGGCACCGCAGCAGGCTCGCTGCCGGACCAGCGCGGCAGCAGGATGCGCACCGTGGTGCCGGCGCCGGGCAGCGACTGCAGCGTCACGTGGCCGCCGGACTGCTTGACGAAACCGTAGACCGTCGACAAGCCGAGCCCGGTGCCGCGTCCGGTTTCCTTGGTCGTGAAGAAGGGCTCGAACACGCGGTGCAGGTGCTCCGGCGCGATCCCGCTGCCGGTGTCGCTGACGGACAGCGACACATGGTCGCCGGGCGGCAGCTCATCGCCGATCGCCGCCGCCGCTGCGGCGTCCAGGCTCAGGTTGGCGGTGTGCAGCGTCAGCCGGCCACCGTGCGGCATTGCGTCGCGCGCGTTCAGCCCCAGGTTGATCAGCACGTTCTCCAGCTGCCCCGGGTCGACCCGGGTCGGCCACAGCGAGGCGCCGGGCTCGACCACGATCTCGACCGCCTCGCCCAGGCTGCGCCGCAGCAGCGGCAGCAGGCCGCTCAGCAGCTGGTTCAGGTCCAACGGGACCGGCGCCAGCGGCTGTCTGCGCGCGAAGGCGAGCAGCCGTTGCGTGAGGTCGGCGCCGCGCTGCGCCGCGCTGCCGATCATCGTGGCCAGGCCATGCGCCGTGCCCGGTGCCGGCAGCTGCTCGGCCAGCACCTCGGCGTTGCCCAGAATCACCGTCAGCAGGTTGTTGAAGTCGTGCGCCACGCCACCGGTGAGCTGGCCGAGCGACTCGAGGCGCTGCACGCGCGCCAGCCGCTCGTTGGCGCTGCTCGCTTCGCGCAGCAGCAGCTGCTGCTCGATGCGGTTGGCGACGGCACGCGCCAGCGTCTGCATCACGTCCCGCGACCAGCCACTGGGCAGCTCCTGATCGCCGCCGCCGGCGCGCGCGAAGGCGATGCGGCCGAAGACGCCGCGGGCGCCGGCGATCGCCAGCTCGTCCAGCGTGCCGGAGGCTGCGTCGGGCATCGGCGCGGGCACGGTCGCCGCAGCGACCGGGCCGTCGAAGGCCCGCAGGTCCAGCGACACCTGCGCGTGGCTTGCGCGCAGCACGTCGCGCGCCGACTCGGCGGCCACCTGCGGCAGCGCCTCCAGCGCTTCGGCGCGTTCGATCGCCAGGATGGCGCCGTTCAGCCGCTGCATGCACTCGGCCTGCTCCTTCGCCAGCAGGAAGGCGTGGCGCAGCTCGAACTCGGCGCTGGTCAGTTCGGCCAGCGCCTGCAGCGCCACCGCGCCGTCGATGTCCAGCGGCTGGCGCGGGCGCGTGTCGATGATGCACACGGTGCCCAACCGGTGGCCACGCCGCGTCCGGATCGGCGCACCGGCATAGAAGCGGATGTTCGGCGCGCCAGTGACCAGCGGGTTGGCGACGAAGCGCTCGTCCTGCAGCGCGTCCTCGACCACCAGGACCTCGTCGCTGCGAATGGCATGGTCGCAGAAGGCGTGCTCGCGCGGCGTCTCAGGCGTCGCCAAGCCTTGGCGCGACTTGAACCACTGCCGGTCCTCGTCGATCAGCGAGATCAGCGCGATCGGCGTGCGGAACAGGCGCGACGCGAGGGCCGTGATGCGGTCGAAGACCACTTCGGGCCCGGTGTCGAGGATGCGGTACGAACGCAGGTCGGCCAACCTCGCCGCTTCGGCGGACGCGGCGGTGGCGGCCGCCACTGCGGCGGCCTGCAGGCTCGAGGCATCAGCGACCATGGGAGTCCCAGGACTAGACCAAGCAGGGATTGTGCGCCTCTCCTTGGTGCGCAACACGGCCTCGCCGCGCCGATCGCCGCGCATACGGTCACGGCCGATTGCTGGCCGGCTCGGCCGTGCTCGACCGCTGCCACTTGTCCAAGCTGGGGGCTCCGTGGAGCCCGGTTCTCCGCGCCCAGCTCACGGATCCGGCCGCGACCATCCCGGCCGTCGTCGTCGGGCCGTACCAGCCGAGTTCGCCTGAGGCTTGCTGCAGGCAGCGCAACGGTCCGGCTGGGGCGGTGAGGCGGGCCTTCCAGCGGACCCACACGGTGTCCGAGAGCCTCGCTCCTGGGTATGGCCGTGTGGCGCGCGACGGGTATGGAGCGGATCGTCGAGCCGTCTTCACCAGACCGGGTTGACCAGCAACCAGTCCTCGGCGGTCAGGCCATGCAGCATGCTGCGGATGCAGTCGTGGCGGACGTCAGCCTGCGCCGGGCGCAGGTACGGCATCAGCCGCAGGGCCGTTCGCCCCGGCACCCAGCGACCCAGGTGCGCGTCGGCCGGCGAGTGGATGGGCCGGGCCGTCAGCGCACCCAGCCAGCGGGCCAGCGTGGGCCCGGCCGCAATGCGGCGCGCCATGCCGGCGGGCAGTGCCAAGCCAGCGGCATCGTTGACCATGGCATGCCACACCTCGGCGGGCAGCGTGGACATGTGCGTGGTCCACTGGAGCATCTGCAAGGACAGCGCCATGCTGGTGCCGCTGCGGCCGCTGGCCAGCCACCCGCGCGCGTAAGCGGCATCAGCCATACCGAGCAGGGCCAGTCCTTCGGATGAGTGCCCTGGCAGGCGGGCCAGCGCCTGTCGGGCAGCGTCTGCGCCGAGCCCATCGGCCGCCTGTTGCCACTGCGACACCAGCTGGCCGCAGCGGGTGGCCGACAGCCTGCATCGGCCGCAATGCACGATGAAGGCCACTCAGAGGCCCCCACGGGCGGCTGTCCGCAACGACGGCGTACGGCGGTCCTGCATCAATGGCAACCTGCGGCACTCCCGTTCAGCACGACAGCGGCTTGCGGGGGCTGAAGCGCCATCGCGGAGAACACGGCCGCGGCGCGGTCGCTCGCCTGGGTGTTGCTGGCACCGCCGATCGTCGCCCTCGCAATCGACCAATGTCCTGGCGGGACGTTGTCAAAGGCCACTGCCCATGGCCCCGCGTTGGCGCCGCCCGGTGGCGGGTTGGGAATCGTCAGCGCCGCCACCACGTTGGGCAGCGGCGGCGGCGCTCCGGGCACGTCGATGGTGATGCGCAACCAGCACGGGAATGCGGCCGCGTTGGCCATGTTGTCGAACAGGGACAGTGTCGGAGGGTTGCCCGACACCCCGAAGCTGTTCCTGGTCCAGTCGACCTGGTTGCCGGTACCTGCCACGACCCGCAGGCCGCGATACAGGTAGATCGGATACGCCACTGCCGTGGCGGACGCCGGTGGCGCAGCGGGTTGGGGTTGCGCGGGTTTCGGCGGCTGTGCGCAGGACGCGAGCACCGCGCTCGACAGCAGGATGAGGAGTGCCTTGTTCATCGAAGCTCCTTCGTTGAGCAGGGGATGTCGCATGGGCCAGCCGGCGCCTGGTCGGCGGCGCGCCGCCGCCGCAGGCCTCGCGGCAGCGGCGGCCCCATGCGATCAGGGAGGCGCGGTTCGGGCAGTCCCGTCAGACCCAGGCCGCACCGGAGCGGCCAGGCCACCAGCCGGTCAGCTTGATGTGGCCGCGGCCAAGCTCCCAGGTGTTCAGCGGGTTGGACACGCGCAGGAACTGCGTGGCGCCGGCGGCGAAGTCCATGCGGATGTCGAAGTTGGTCGCGTTGAGCGGGATGCCCGTGATCTGTGCGTCCATGCCGCCGGAGACGCGCGCCGTACGGGTCACCTTCTGGCCGTCCACGTCGTAGGTGACGGTGGCCGTGACGATGTAGGAGCCGCCGTTGTCCAGCCAGAGGTTGAGGAAGGGGATGTCCCCGACCCAGCGGGGGATGACGACGCGGCCGGCGAAGGACGTGAACTCGTAGGCATAGGCGACGGGCTCGCGATCGACCACGTTCGCCTTGCTCGGGAAGATCCGCTTCTCGATGTTGTCCGTCGACGAGGTGCTCTTGTACGAGCCCTTCAGGGATGCGGACTGGTCGCTGCCCGTCATGGCGGCAACGCCGTCGACCGAGCCGGTGATGCTGAACTCGCTCTTGTCCTGGCGTGAGCCGATGTTCACGCAGCCATCGGTGAGCCAGACCTTGGTGATCATGCCGAAGCCCTGGTCGATCTTGTCGCCGTTGGCCTTGTTGTACTTCCTGGCGACCTGCAGGATCTCGTCGTACTTCTCCAGCATGACGCGGGCCGGGTCTTCAACGTATTCGACGCCGTAGGCCGAGCCGGTCGATGTCAGCGAGCCCTTGGTCCCGAACTCCCAGGTGCTGTGCACGCCGACGGTGACCTCGGTGCCGGTGGTCGGGTCCTTGTAGGGCACGTCGAACTTCACGCCGACCGACGACTGCTTCACGTCGCCCTGCTCGATGTGCCAGTCGCTGCCCGAGACGGCGACGAGCGCTGGAACCGCGATGCCCGTCTGGGCGCTCTGGAACTGGCTGTCCGTCGGGTTGAACCAGCCCAGTGCGCCGACGCGGATGGTCGGGTCCAGGGTCCAGTTGCCCCAGGCGAACCGATCGGTGTTGCGCAGCAGCCGCGTCAGCTGCACGTTCCAGGCGGTGCCGTCCTCCCCGTCGATGCCGGTGGGCTCCGTGATGATCTGAAAACCTTGTTCCTTGGGTGCAGCCATGGCCAATCTCCTGCTGAAGTCGATGAGATTCCGCTTTGGCACCGTCGCTCGATGCCGGCACCGAGCATGGCGGCTGCGCTGCCCGGCGTGTTCAGCTGGCGCTTGCGCCGGATCACCGCCCGCTTGCGCCCTGCGCAAGCCGGGCGTTGGCGCGGCACTCGATGAAGTGCAGCAGCGAGCGCACCTCGTCGACGGTGCGCTCGCTGATCGCGGGTGGCAGCAGCATGCCTTCGGGCCGCAGGTGTGCCAGCGGCTGGCCGACACCCCGGATCAGCCAGTCCATGGAAACGTCGAGCGTCTCGCATAACCGGACCGCGTGGGGCAGTGTGATCGGGCCGCCCCGTTTCCAACGGCTGATGGCCGCCTCGTTCACCCCAACGGCGCAGGCCAGCGCCGCGGCCTTGAAGTGCCCCCGCAACTGCATCGCCCGGGCAAGGCGGTGGCCGAAGTGGCTGCGGTCGCAGGGGGCCTTGTCGGCCGCGATGGCAGCCGCCGGCGCCCGGGCCGAGGTGATCGCGCGGCCGCGATGCCCGCCCGCTTCGGCCGCGTGCGTGGCGGCCCTTGAGACGACTTCCATGACTAGCCTCCGAGATGCGTGGCCTGTCGACCGGTGACGCGGCATGCAAACGTGCGCGGGGCTGGTCGTACCGCAGCAAACGCGTCGCGCAGCGGGAACCCGACATAGGCTGCGGGCGGTGGCCACGCGAGGGGTCCGTTTCGCGACCCGAACTCGGCGACCTGCCAGTCGCTGCTGGCGGGCGCTGGCCTGTCGTGGCCCTTGTTTCGACCGGCCGCAGTGGCTGGGGGACCCCACCGGCCCGCCGCCACTCAAGCCCAGGCCCTCGCGCGCCGGATGCCGGCGCTGCCACACCGCCCGCAGCCTCGATGCGCCACAGCGCATGGGGGCGAGGCGATCGCCGCCAGGCCGCCCCCGCCTAGCCCCGCCGCACCTGCTCCAGGTCGGAGTCGCTCAGCCGCCCGGCAAAGGCCAGCAGGCCCGCCAGCGCGGCGGCGGCGGGGCTGGCCAGAGCCAGGCCCTGCCAGGCGGCCCAGGCCGCCAGCGGCCACCAGACCAGCGCCGGCGCCGCCGACACCAGGGCGTTGCTGCGCGGGCCGCGGTACCAGACGTCGGCGCTGCCCAGCGCGATCTGGCCGTCGGCCCGCCCGCTCGCGGCGCGGCGCACCGCATGCAGGCGCACGCGGCCGCGGCCGGTGAGGACGATGGACGCGGCGGCATGCGCCAGCTCGTGCAGGTAGGTGCCGGGCAGCGTGGCCAGCCGGCCCAGGGCCTGCGCCACCGGGCGATCGTGTTCGGCGCACAGGTCGGCCAGGTGGCGCAGCAGCGCGTACACGCCCAGCGCCAGGGTGGCCAGCAGCAGCGTGGGGAACAACGTGGGCAGGGCGGCGGGCGCCACCAGGGCGGCGAGGCGGTCCACAGTCGGGGCGGGCGGGGCCTTGCGCGCTGGTGTCAGCGCCCGGCGCCGTGCCGGCGGCGCGCGCCGCTGGCATGCCGTGCCAGCGTGGCCAGCGACTCGCCCAGCACCACGGCCGCGTCACGCGCGGGCAGCAGCACCAGGCCCATGGGCACCCAGTAGGCGGCGCGCAGCGCGACAAGCAGCGGGGTCTTCAGCAGTCTCAAGCGGTGTTCGTCCGGATGTTCACGGGCCGCCGTGGGGCCCGCGGCGCGGCCTGGGGCGCTGCGCCCACGGTCCCTGCCTGCGCCGGATTCTCCCGATGCGGCCCACGCGGGTGGGTGCGGAAAGCGGGGTGATTGGCGGGCATTCCCCGGCGCCAGCGGCCAGACGGCGCAGCGCCTGGGCGCCGGGGACGGGCCCGCGCGCCATGACAATGCCCGCATGGACGCCATCGCCGCCGCCACCGCCCGCCTGCTCGCCGCCCGCCGCGGTGGCCAGCCCCAGCCCGCCACCGGCCTGCCGCTGCTGCCCGACGCCGACGCCGCCTACGCCGTGCAGGTGCAGGTGGCCGCCGCGCTGGGCTGGTTCGCCGATGCCCCAGGCGGCGTCGCCGGCCACTGGAAGTCCGGCGGCCCCGCACGCGGCGCCGCGCTGACGCATGCCCCGCTGCCCCCGGCCGGCGTGCACCCCAGTGGCGCGCTGCTGGCCGAGCTGCCCTTCCAGTTTCGCGGCATCGAGGCCGAGATCGCGCTGCGGCTGGGCGAGGACGTGGACGCGGCGCGCGCCGCCGCTGCCGACGGCGCCCCGATCGCCGTGGACGCGATGTGCGTGGCCATCGAGGTGGTCGACTCGCGCTGGGCCGAGGGTCCGGCGGCGCCGGCGCTGGCGCGGCTGGCCGACCTGCAGTCGCATGGCGCGCTGGTGCTGGGCGGCTGGCTGCCCTTCCCGGCGCGTGCCGAAGCGCGTGACTGGGCGGCGCAGCGGCTGCAGGTGGACATTGACGGCACGGTGCACGCCTTCCAGGGCACGCACACGCTGGGCGACCCGGCCTGGGGGCTGGCGGCCTTCGTGCGCCACGCCACGCGCCACGGTGCCCGGCTGCCGGCGGGCACGGTGGTCACCACCGGCACCTGGTGCGGGCTGCTGATGGCGCAGCGAGGCGACGCGGTGCGCGTGCTGTTCGACGGCCTGGGCGAGGCGCGGCTGCAGCTCTAGGCCGCGCCGGGGCCCTGCGGCGCTGCAGCCCTGCGGCTAGGGCCTGTTAACGCTATGCGAGGGCTCGCGCCGCACCCTGGCGGGCCGAAGGGTGATCTCAGCAAACAGCGGCCAGCGGTGTTGCGCGGCTTGCGCAGGCGTCCAGCCTGCGCAGCGCCGCACGCCTTGCTGGCCGCTGTTTGCTGAGTCACGCGAGTCCACGCATAGCGTTAACAGGCCCTAGTGCGTGAAGCCGATCGGCGCGCGCTTGGGCGCCGCGTCGGGCAGGTCGGCCAGCGCGATGGCGCCGCGGCCGGCCAGGCGCGCGTTGCCGAAGGCCGTCATCCAGGCGCGGCGCATCTCGCGCGGCGCCATCGCGGCCAGGCGCTCCAGCACCTCGGGCGCGGGCTCGGGCTCGAAGCGGCTGCCCCAGTCGTGCTCGCCGCGCAGGCGGTCGTACAGGCGGCGGGCGATGTTGCGCGCGGCCTCGGCGTCGGGGGCAGCCACCTCGAACACGTTCATGCGGTTCAGGATGGGCTCGGGGATGCCGCGCTCGTCGTTGGCCGTGGCCACCCACACCACCTGGCTGGCGTCGATGGCCACCTCGGCGAACTCGTCGACGAAGCTGGCGGCGGTGTCGTGCTCCAGCAGGCTGTACAGCGCGCCCAGCGGGTCGTAGGCCTGCTCGGCGCGGGCCTTGTCGATCTCGTCCACCACCATCACCGGGTTGGCATAGCTGCCGTCGACCAGGGTCTCGAAGACCTTGCCCGGCCGCGCGCCCTTCCACTGGCTGTTGGCGCCGCTGAGCACCCAGCCGGCGGTCAGGCTGCTCATGCTGACGAAGCCCAGGCCGGTGCCCAGCAGCTGCGACACCGCGCGCGCGAAGTGCGTCTTGCCGATGCCCGGCGGCCCCAGCAGCAGCATCGGCGTGATCTCCAGCGCGTCGCGGCTGTCCTGGCACAGCGCCAGCTGGCGCTTCAGGTCGTCGAGCACGGCGGCGAAGTTGGGCAGCTCGTCGTACAGGCGCTCCATGGCCGGCAGCCCGCCGGGCTTGACCTGGAAGCGCTCGGGGCCCTTGTCCAGCATGCGCTGGTAGGTGCTGCGCAGGCCCTCGTGTTCGTTCTGCGGCAGCTTGTCCAGGCGCGTGTGGATATCGTCGACGCGGTAGACGCGGCGCATCTGCGCGATCGGCAGCGTCGGCCTCTCGACCGGCACCAGCGGGTGCTCTTGGCTCATCCCAAGCTCCTGCGGCATAGCGAACACAACTCCATTAAGCAAGCGACTGCGCCGGCGGCGTGCGGCGAACAGCGGCGGCGACGCCCCGTTTTTTTATCGCAAACGCCGGGGCGGCCCGTCAAGCCGGGCTGTTGCGAGGGCGCCGGCCGCACAGCCCGGCCTGGGGCGTGCGACCCGGATGGCGCGTGTGCGGTTCCGCCGGGTGCTGGCGGCCGGGCCGCGAGCGCCGCGTGCACCGGCGGCGTGCACCGGGTGTCAGAACAGGTGCCGCGCCAGGAACTGCAGCGTGCGCCCATGCGCCAGCGCCGCCGCCGCCGGGTGGTGGCTGGCGCGCGCCCAGCAGTTGAAGCCATGCTGGGCGCCGTCGTAGACGTGGATCTCGGCGCGCTCGCCCAGCGCCTCGCGCACGGCGTCGCGAGCCGCTGGCGGGATGTGGTCGTCGAGGCCGGCGTAGTGGAACAGCATCGGCCCCTTGAGCTGGCCCGCGCGGTGCATCTGCGCCGGCAGGCCGCCGCCGTAGTAGGCCACCGCCGCGTCCAGCCCGGCGACGGCGGCGGCCATGAAGGCCATGCGCCCCCCCATGCAATAGCCCACGGCGCCGACGCGCGTGGCGCATTCGGGGCGCGCGCGCAACGCGGCCGCGGCGGCGCCCAGGTCGGCCAGCGCGTCGGCTTCGCCATAGCCCTGCATCAACTGCAGCGCACCGGCTCGCTCGTCGCCTTCGTAGCCCAGCGCCACACGCGGCGCGGTGCGCCAGAACAGGTCGGGCGCCAGCACCGTGAAGCCGTCCAGCGCGTACTGCTCGGCCACGGCGCGGATGTGCGCGTTGACGCCGAAGATCTCCTGCAGCAGCAGCAGGCCCGGGCTGCTCCCCGCGCCACCGGGGGGCAGGGCCAGGTAGCCGGCGTAGCCGGGAGCGATCTCGATCCACTGGGTGCGGACGGCGTCGTGCATGGCGTTCCTCCTGTCGGCGTGAAGCGCAGGCCGCGTCAGTAGACACGGCCCTTGCGGTACTGCGCATGCGCACGGCGCTGCAGCGTGGTGCTGCGCGCCAGCGCCGCCAGCGTGTGGCCGGCATGGGCGTGGGCGATGGCCAGGCCCAGCGCGTCGGCGGCGTCGGCGCCGGGCTCGCGCGGCAGCGCCAGCAGGCGCATCACCATGGCCTGCACCTGGGGCTTGGCGGCCAGGCCCTGGCCGACCACCGCCTTCTTCATCTGCGTGGCCGTGTACTCGGCCACCGGCAGGTCGGCGCCCACCAGCGCGGCCAGCGCGGCGCCGCGCGCCTGGCCCAGCAGCAGCGTGCTCTGCGGGTTGACGTTGACGAACACGATCTCCACCGACGCCGCCTGCGGCTGGTAGCGCTGCACCACCTCGCGCACGCCGTCGAAGATGATCTTCAGTCGAGCGGGCAGGTCGCCGCGTGCCGCCTCGGCGGTGGCGATCACGCCGCTGGCCACGTAGGCCAGCCGCCCGCCCTCGCTGTCCACGATGCCAAAGCCGGTGCGTTGCAGGCCGGGGTCGATGCCGAGGATGCGCATCTCAGGCCTCGCCTGCGCTCAGGCGCAGACGGCAGTGGCTTCGGTGCAGGCTCATGTCCGCGCAGCGGACGTGAAGCCGCGCCAGCGGCGCGCCGGAACCAAAGCCGGTGCGTTGCAGGCCGGGGTCGATGCCGAGGATGCGCATCTCAGGCCTCGCCTGCGCTCAGGCGCAGACGGCAGTGGCTTCGGTGCAGGCTCATGTCCGCGCAGCGGACGTGAAGCCGCGCCAGCGGCGCGCCGGAACCATAGCCGGTGCGCTGCAGGCCGGGGTGAACGCCGAGGATGCGCATCTCAGTCCGGCGTGGGTGTGGAAGTGACGGGGGCGTGCATGCGGGCGCAGGGTGGACGCCCCGAGTGTAAGAACACCCGGGCCGGCACCCGGTGCGCTCAGCCCGCGCGCAGCAGCTCGGCGTGCAGCGGGTGCTGCCCGCACCAGGCGCTGCGCGCCGCCGCGTCGTCGCCCCACCCGGCCGCCGCCTGCTCGACCCAGGCACGGCCGGCGTCGCGCACGCGGCGGGCTTCGTCGGCCTGGCCAGCGGCAGCCAGCACGCGGCCGGCCACGACCCAGGCGCTGGCCTTCTCGTCGACCCAGCCGTCGACCGCGTCGCCAGCGGCCAGCGCGCGCCGGGCCCATGCCAGGGCCTCGTCGTGCCGCGCCTCGGCGCTGGCGCGCGCGGCGGCCGCCAGCGCCGCCACCCGCACGAAGCCGCGCATGCCCAGCGCCACGCAGCGCGCGTGCAACGCAACGAGCGCCTCCAGGTCCGGCGCCAGCTCGCCCGGCACGGGCTCGCGGTCCAGCGCCGCCAGCGAGGCCAGGCCCACCGCACGCTGCAGCTGCAGCGCCGGCGACAGGCCGTCCACCGCCGCGGCCTCGCGCCGCCAGCCCTGCTGCGCGGCGGCCGGCTCCTCGCGCCGCTGCGCCAGCCGCGCACGCGCCAGCAGCCAGAACACGCGCAGCAGCGCGGTGGCCCCGCCGGGCCCTTCACCCAGCCACTGCGCCGCCTCGTCCAGCCGGCCCTGCTGCGTGGCGGCCAGGGCCATCGAGATGCGCAGCATCGCCGTCGGCGCCAGTGCGGCGCCGGCCAGCGTGTCCAGGTGGGCCTGCAGCCGCGCCCGGCCGACGGCGGGGCGGCCGGCGGCCAGCTCGACCATGCCCAGCACATGCAGCGTGTCGGCGACGAACATCGCGCCAGGCTCCAGCCGGCGCGCCAGCGGCAGCAGCGCCTCGCCGTCGGCGCGCGCGCCGTCCAGGTCGCCCAGCGCATGGCGCACGCGCATGCGCAGGTTGAGCAGCAGCAGCTCGGCACCGGGATCGGCGCGCCGGCGGACGATGGCCCAGGCGGCGTCCAGGTCGGACACCGCCGGCAGCGGCTGGGCGTCCCAGTGCAGCAGCGCGGCGCGGGCGACGAGGAACAGGCCGCGGGCCTCGGCGACCTCGTCGTCGGCGGCGGTGGCACCACCGCGGCCCAGCCCCTGCTGCAGCGTGTCCAGCAGCGCCAGGCCCGCGGCCACCGGCGCACCATGCGGCACCGCCTGCGCCACCACGCGCGCCGCCCAGGCCAGCTCCAGCGGCGGCAACGACGCCGCCGCGGCCGGCAGCATGGCAGTCATCTGCGCCGCGGCGGCCAGCGCCTCGCCGTAGCGGTGGCGGTTGAACAGGCCCTGCGTGCGCAGCACCTGCAGCGGCGCCTGCTCGGCCACGCCGCGGGCCAGCGGCTCGGCGGCCCGCAGCGCCGCCTCGGCGGCCTCGTGGCGGCTGGCCCAGGACCAGCAGCGCGCCGCGTCGCGCCAGGCGCGCAGCGCCTGCAGGCGTGTGTCCTCGTCGCGCGGCGCCGCGCCGCCGGGTGGCGCCAGCGTGCGCCCGGCGGCCTCGTAGCTGGCGGCGGCGGCGGCCATCTGCCAGCGCGCGCGCGCGGCGTCGCCGGCGGCCAGCTGCCAGGGCACCGCGGCGGCGGCGTCGCCGGCCTGCACCAGGTGGTGCGCCACGCGGCCCGCCGCAGCTGCGCGGGTGGCCAGGTGCTCGGCCACCAGCCGGTGCAGCGCCGCCGGCAGCGCCGCCGGCAGCGACTGGCGCACCGCCTCGGCCACCAGGTCGTGCACGAAGGCCTGGCCGTCGAAGACCTGGGCTGCGGCCAGTTCGGCCAGCAGCGGCGCCAGCGCCAGCGGCGCGCGCCCGCTGGCCGCTGCCGCCAGCGACAGGCTGAAGTCGCCTTGCGCCACCGCGGCCAGCTGAGCCAGCTGCAAGGCCTCCGGCGACAGGCGCTGCAGCCGGCGGCGCACGGCCTCGTGCAGCGTGGCCGGCAGCGGCAGCGCGCGGCCGGCAGACCAGCGCCCACCGCCTTCCGCCATGCCGGCCTCCAGCCACAGCGCCTTCAGCGACTCCAGCACGAAGGCCGGGTTGCCCCCCACGCGTGCATGCAGCGCGGCGGCGAGCCCGGCGCGGTCGGTCGCCGGCGCCGCGTCGCCCAGGGCGTCGAGCAGCCTGTGCAGCGCGTCGGCGTCCAGCGGCGTCAGCTCGACGCGGGCCGCGCGGCCGCTGGCCGCGAGCAGGTCCAGCAACGAACGCGCCGCCGGGCCGGCCTCGTCGTCGCGTGCCGCCAGCACCGGCAGCAGCGCCGCGTCGGGCGGCGCGTCACGCCAGGCGCCCAGCAGTGCATGCAGCGCCTCCAGGCTGGGCTCGTCGGCGAAGTGCAGGTCGTCGACCAGCAGCAGGCGCACGCCGGTGCCGCGGCAGGCCGCCAGGAGCCGGCGCAGCGCGTGCAGCAGACCCTGGCGCTCGGGTGCCGAGCGGACCACGGCGGCGGCGGCGCGATCCAGGCGCTGCGGCGCCAGGCGCTCCAGGTCACCGCGCGTGGCGGCGTCCAGCACCGGGTCGAAGCGGCGCAGCGCGCCGGCCACCAGGCGCTCCAGCAGCGCGCCCGGCTGGGCGGCGTCGCCCGGCCGCGCACCGACCGCCAGCGCGGGCCCGTTGCGCCGGGCCAGCTCGGCCAGCAGCCGCGTCTTGCCGATGCCGCCCGGCCCCAGCAGCAGCGCGCCATGGCCCAGCGCCAGCGCCTGCTGCAGCGCGGCCAGCGCGTCGTCGCGCCCCACCAGGCGCGGCGGCCGCTGCAGCGCCGCGGGCAGGCCGCCGGCGGCGGCCGCCTCGGCACCGGCGGCGGCCAGGGCCTCGTCGTCCAGCAGCTGGCGGCCCAGGGCCTGGGTCTCGGGCGACGGGGCCACGCCAAAGGCGGCGCGCAGCGCATGGCGGCAGTCGTCCCAGGCCTGCAGCGCGGCGGCACGGTCGCCGCGCTGCGCATAGACCTGCATGCGCACGCGCCAGGCCTCCTCCGACTCGGGCTGCAAGGCCAGCACGGCGTCGGCGGCGGCCAGCGCCGCGTCGCCGTCGCCGCGCTGCAGCGCGGCTTGCGCCAGCGCCACCTGCTGGCGCTGCAGGGCGCGGCGCTCGGCGTCGCGGCGGGCCTCCAGCCAGGCGGCGAACTCGGGCGCGTCGTCGAAGGCCAGCAGCCCCAGCAGCGCGGCGCCGGGCGCGGGCTCGGCCACGCGCAGCGCGGGCTGCAGGCGCAGCAGGCCGTCGGCGTCGGCCAGCAGCTCGCCCGCCGCGCGGCGCAGGCGGGCCAGGGTCTGGCGCAGGTTGGCGCGTGCCTGGGCCTCGGTGCCCGCGGGCCACAGCAGGCCGGCGATGCGCGCGCGCGGCGTGGCGCCTTCGCCGTGCAGCCAGGCCAGCAGCGCGGCCTCGCGCGCCGCCAGCGGCAGCGTGCGGCCGTCGTCGAGCACGACGAGCGGCGGGCCATGCAGGTGCAGCGTGGGCATCGCGGCTGATGCTACCCAGCGCGCGGCGTGGTCACGCCGCGGTCACGCCGACCCCGCGAGCATGCCGGCATCCCATCCCTTCCCGGAGCCCCGCCATGCGCCCTCATCCCCTGCCCTCCCGTCCTTCCGTCGATCCACTGGCGCGCCGCCGAGCGCTCGCCGCGCTGGGCACGCTGGCCGCCGCCGCCGCGCTGCCCGGCTGCGGCGGCGGTGGCGGCGACGAGGACACGCCCCGCGTGCTCCGCTTCGACGCCAGCCCGGCCACCGCCTTCGTCGGCGAGCAGGTGCTGCTGCGGGCCGACTACGCCGGCGGCAGCGGCCGCATCGAGCCGGGCATCGGCGCGGTGGCGCGCGGCGCCGAGGTGCTGAGCCCGGTGCTGGACGCCGACCGCAGCTACCGCCTGGTCGTCGAGCGCCCCGGTGCCCCGGCGGCCACGCGCAACCTGGCCATCGGCGTGCGCTTCCGCGACCGCTACCAGCGTGCCGCCGACGGCGCCGCGCTGTCCGAGCATGCCGCCGTGGCCGCGGCCGACGGCACGGTGCTGCTGCTGGGCGGCTCGCGCGGCGAGGGCTCGCCCTCGTTCGCCATCGACCGCTTCGACCCGGCCAGCGGCCGCGTCACGCGCATCGGCAACCTGCTGCAGGGCCGGCTGGGCGCCACCGCCACGCGGCTGGACAACGGCACGGTGCTGCTGGCCGGCGGCAGCTGCTCGGGCACCGACTGGCGCGCGGCCGAGCTGGTCGACGAGCGCACGGGGGTGGCGCAGGCCGCCGGCGCGCTGAGCGTGCCGCGCCTGGACGCCGCCGCGGTGGCGCTGCGCGACGGCCGCGTGCTGGTGCTGGGCGGCCTGGCCGTGGGCGAGGGCAACCCGCTGGGCCTGAGCCGCTCGGCCGAGCTGTGGGACCCGGCCACGCGCCGGTTCCGCCGCCTGGCCGCGACGATGGCGCAGGGCCGCGCCAACCACAGCGCCACGCTGCTGCCCGACGGCCGCGTGCTGGTGGCCGGCGGCTACAGCGCCGTGGCCGAGCCGGTGTTCGCCGAGATCTTCGACCCGGTGGCCGAGCGCTTCACGCCCGTGGCCGATGCGGCGCCGCTGCGGGCGCAGCACCTGGCCTTTGCCACCGCCGAGGGCCAGGTCTGGCTGCTGGGCGGCGAGACGGTGCAGGGCGACACGGCGCAGGCGCTGTCCACCACGCTGCGCTTCGACCCGGCCACGCAGCGTTTCGCCGCTGGCCCGGCGCTGCGCGTGGCACGATCCGGCCCGCGCGGCGTGCTGCTGCCCGGTGGTGCGGCGCTGCTGTTCGGCGGCCACGACGCCGAGGGCCAGGCGCTGGCCAGCGCCGAGCGCGTCGAGCCGGCCGGCGGCGGCGCCGCCATCGCGCCGCTGGACCGCGCGCGCCAGCACCACAGCGTCACCCGGCTGGCCAGCGGCCGCGTCGCAGTGATCGGCGGCGATGGCGCGCAGGGCTTTGCCACGACCATCCAGGTGTACGAATGACGAAGCCGAATGCACCGGCGGCGGCGCCGGCGCGCCGGGCCTCGGCCTGGGCCGGCGCCATCGCAGCAGCGCTGGCGCTGTCCGCCTGCGCCACGCCCAAGCCGGCCGCGCTGCAGCTGCCGCCGGCCCTGGCCGGCCTGGAGCCCGTCGCCATCGACGGCATCACGCCGGGCCGCCAGGGCCAGGCCCGGCTGGCCGGGCTGAACGCTCGCTTCGAACGCCGCGCCGACCGGGTGGACCTGTTCGACCGCCTGCAGGTGGACCGCGCAGCGCTGCGCTTTCGCGTCGACGACGAGGCCGAGCAGGCCGAGTGCCGGCAACGCGGCGAGACGCTGACGCGCGGCGTGATGAACCTGCCGCTGCGCCCCAGCCGCACCAGCTGCACGCTGCCGCAGGCCGGGGGTGCCGGCGCGGCGCGGCTGGAGCTGGCGCCGCGCGCCGCGGCGCTCAACCCCGAGCAGCGCCAGGGCAGCCTGCAGCTGGACGGCCGGCAGCTGGAGATCGAGTCGCTGCACCGGGTGGCCGGCTCGCCGCTGCCGCTGGCCGCGCCGGTGGGCTGGTTGTTCACGCTGCAGGGCCGGCCGGTGGCAGCCCTGGAGCTGACCGGCAGGCGCCCGCGGCTGTGGCGCGACGGCGCGGCGCTGGCCGACCCGGCGCTGGCCGGTGCGCTGGCACGCGCGGCGCTGGCGCTGGCGCTGCTGTGGGACCCGGCGCACGGGGGGGACGCGTGATGCCGGGCCGGCTGGCGGGCAAGGTTGCGCTGGTGACGGGCGCCGGGCGCGGCATCGGCGAGGCCATCGCCCAGGCCTTCGTGGCCGAGGGCGCGGCGGTCTTCGTCAGCGACCTGGACGCGGCGCGCGCAGCCGCCACCGCGGCGCGCCTGGGCGCGCGCGGGCTGGCGCTGGACGTGCGCGACGAGCTGGCCTGGGCCGCCGCCATGGCCCAGCTGCTGGACGCCGCCGGGCGCCTGGACGTGCTGGTGAACAACGCCGGCATCACCGGGCTGGACGCCACGGCTGCCGGCGGCGCGCCGCCGGCGCAGGACCCCGAACACGCGACGCTGGCCGACTGGCAGGCGGTGCACCGCGTCAACCTGGACGGCGTGTTCCTGGGCTGCAAGCACGCGATCCGCGCGATGCGCCGCAGCGGTGGCCGCGGCAGCATCGTCAACATCGGCTCGCGCTCGGCCCGCGTGGGCGTGCCCGCGGCGGCGGCCTACGCGGCCAGCAAGGCCGCCGTGCGCAACCACAGCAAGACGGTGGCGCTGTACTGCGCCGCGCAGGGCCTGCAGATCCGCTGCAACGCCATCCACCCCGGCGCGATCCTGACGCCGATGTGGGAGCCGCTGCTGGGCTCGGGCGCCGAGCGCGAGGCGAACCTGCGGGCCTTCGCCGCCGACACGCCGCTGCGCCGCTTCGGCACGCCGGCCGAGGTGGCGGCGCTGGCGGTGCTGCTGGCCAGCGACGAGAGCGCCTACGTCAGCGGCGCCGACTTCGCCGTCGACGGCGGGCTGGCGGCGGGCAGCATCGCGCCGCGCTGAGCGCGGGCGGCGGCCGCGGCGCTCAGTGGCGGAAGTGGCGCGTGCCGGTGAAGACCATCGCGATGCCGCGCTCGTCGGCCGCGGCGATCACCTCGTCGTCGCGCATCGAGCCGCCGGGCTGGATGACGCAGCTGGCGCCGGCGTCGACCACCACGTCCAGCCCGTCGCGGAAGGGGAAGAAGGCATCGCTGGCCACCGCCGAGCCCTGCAGCGAGAGCCCGGCGTTGGCGGCCTTGATGCCGGCGATGCGCGCGCTGTCGATGCGGCTCATCTGGCCGGCGCCCACCCCCAGCGTCATGCCGCCGGCGCAGAACACGATGGCGTTGCTCTTGACATGCTTGGCCACCTTCCAGGCGAACAGCAGGTCCTCCAGCTGGGCCGGCGTGGGCGCCCGCTTGCTGACCACGCGCAGCTCGGCGGCGGCGACGTTGCGGCCATCGTGGCTCTGCACCAGCAGGCCGCCGCCCACGCGCTTGAGGTCCAGGCCGTTGCCCGCCGTGTGCCAGGGCACGCTGAGCAGGCGCAGGTTGGCCTTGCCGGCCAGCAGCGCGCGCGCATCGGGCTCCACCGCCGGCGCCACCAGCACCTCGACGAACTGCTTGGCCAGCAGCATGCGCTCCACCGTGGGCGCGTCGAGCGGCCGGTTGAAGGCGACGATGCCGCCGAAGGCCGAGGTGGGGTCGGTGGCCAGCGCCTTGTCGTAGGCCTGGGCCAGGTCGTCGCCCACGGCCACGCCGCAGGGGTTGGCATGCTTGACGATCACGCAGGCCGGGGCGTCGAAGCTCTTCACGCATTCCCAGGCCGCGTCGGCGTCGGCGATGTTGTTGAACGACAGCGCCTTGCCCTGCAGCTGCGTCCAGCCGGCGAGCAGGCCGTCGGCCACCTGGGGCTCGGCGTAGAAGGCGGCGCTCTGGTGCGGGTTCTCGCCGTAGCGCAGGTCCTGCTTCTTGTGCAGCTGCAGCGTCAGCACCGCGGGGTAGGCGTCGCGCTGCGGCACGGCGCCGCCCTGCGCCTCGGCGCCGGCGGGCAGCGCGCTGAGGTAGTTGCTGATCATCCCGTCGTAGGCGGCGGTGTGGGCGAACACCTTGCGCGCCAGGCGCAGCCGGGTGGCGCGCTGCACGCCGCCTTCGCGCCACTCGGCCAGCACCGGCGCGTAGTCGGCGGGGTCGATCAGCACCGTCACGTCGGGCCAGTTCTTGGCCGCGGCGCGCAGCATCGCCGGGCCGCCGATGTCGATGTTCTCGATGGCGTCGTCCAGCGTGCACTCGGGCCGCGCCGTGGCCTGGGCGAAGGGGTACAGGTTGACCACCAGCAGGTCGATGGTGTCTATGCCCTCGGCGGCCAGCGCCGCCATGTGCGCCGGCATGTCGCGCCGCGCCAGCAGGCCGCCGTGGATGCGCGGGTGCAGCGTCTTGACCCGGCCGTCGAGCATCTCGGGAAAGCCGGTGACCTCGGCCACCTCGGTGACCGGCAGGCCGGCCTCGGCCAGCAGGCGCGCGGTGCCGCCGGTGGACAGCAGGCGCAGCCCGAGCGCGTGCAGCTCGCGGGCCAGGTCGACGATGCCGGTCTTGTCGGAGACCGAGAGGAGCGCAGTGGGCTGCGTCATGGGTGGCTTTCGGGGGGGGCGGTGCACGCGGCTGGGGTCAGGCGGTGCGGGTGGCAGGACGGGGCGCGGGGCCGGCGGCGCGCGGGGCGGCGGGCCACGGGAACGCGGCGCACGGCGCGTGGGCGGTGCCGCGGCCGCGGTTCACTTCGCGAGTTTATGGTCCAGCAGCTTGCGCCGCAGGGTGTTGCGGTTGATGCCCAGCCAGTCGGCAGCGCGGCTCTGGTTGCCCGCGGCGTGGCGCAGCACCACGTCGAGCAGCGGCTTCTCGGCCGCGGCGATGAACAGCGCGTGCAGGTCGGCGGGCTCGGCGCCGCGCAGGTCCTTGAAGTACTGCTCGACGCTGGTGCGCATGCATTCGTCGATGGCCTTGCGGCTCATGGGTCCCTCCGGGTGCTCTCGTTGTGCGTTGTCGGGCGCGCCGCGGCCTGGTCGGCGCCCAGGCGCTCAGGCGCTCAGGCGGCGCAGGCCAGTTCGGCGCTCTCGTTGTTCTCGTCGTCGTCGGCGGCCGCCGCAACCGGGGACGGCGCTTCGGGCAGCCGCGCATGGCGCAGTGCCAGCGCATCGAAGAAATCGGCCACCGCGCGCAGCTGCAGCGCGCAGTCGTCGAGGGTGTTCATCACGCGGCGGAAGGCCTCGCCGCCGGGCAGCGCCGCCACGGCCCAGCCGATGTGCTTGCGCGCGCTGCGCACGCCGGTGTATTCGCCGTACAGCGCGTAGTGGTCCTGCAGGTGCTCGACGAGCCAGCGGCGCACGTCGGTGGTGAGCGGCTGCGGCGCGTGCGTGCCATGGGCCAGGTAGTGGGCGACCTGGCCGAAGATCCACGGCCGGCCCATCGCGGCGCGGCCGATCATGATCGCGTCGGCGCCGGTCTCGCGCAGCACCTGCGCCGCGCGCTCGGGCGAATCGATGTCGCCGTTGGCCACCACCGGGATGCGCAGCTCGGCCTTGATCGCCGCCACCGTGGCGTGTTCGGCGCGGCCGCCATAGCCCTGCTCGCGGGTGCGACCGTGCACGGTGAGCATGGCGATGCCGGCCTCCTGCGCGCGCCGCGCCAGCGCCGGCGCGTTGCGGTGCCGGGCGCACCAGCCGGTGCGCATCTTCAGCGTCACCGGCACGCCCCGCGGCGCGCAGGCCGCGACCACCGCCTCGACGATGGCCAGCGCCAGCGCCTCGTCCTGCATCAGCGCGCTGCCGGCCCACTTGCTGCACACCTTCTTGGCCGGGCAGCCCATGTTGATGTCGATGACCTGCGCGCCGCGGTCGACGTTGTAGCGCGCGGCATCGGCCATCTCGGCCGGGTCCACGCCGGCGATCTGCACGGCGATGGGTGCCGGCTCGCCGGCGTGGTCGGCACGGCGCGAGGTCTTCAGCGAGGCCCACAGCTCGCGCTTGCTGGTGACCATCTCGCTGACCGCGTAGCCCGCGCCCAGGCGGCGGCACAGCATGCGGAACGGCCGGTCGGTGACGCCGGCCATGGGCGCCACGAACAGCTTGTTCGGAAGTTCGATCGCGCCGATGCGCATGCCTATCCTGCTGCGGGCGTGCCTAAAAAAGAGGCGCGAGTATAGCCCCGCACCGTATCCGGCGACGCCCCTACACCGGGGGGCCGTCGGCGCCGCTGCCGATAATCCGTGCCGATGGAAGCTTGGCTGCAATCCTTGCTGGTGGCCCTGTCGCTGCCCCAGTTCGGCCTGTCGACGGTGTTCGTCGTGGCCGCGGTGTCGGCCACGCTGCTGCCGGTGGGCAGCGAGTTCGCGGTGTTCGGGCTGGTCAAGCTGGACCCGTCGCTGTTCTGGCCGGCGGTGGGGGTGGCCACAGCCGGCAACACGCTGGGCGGGGCGATCAGCTGGTGGATGGGTTACGGCGCCGAGAAGGTCTACGAGCGCGTCAAGCACCGCCCGCACGAGGCGCGCGCGCTGCAGTGGCTGCAGCGCCTGGGCCCCAAGGCCTGCCTGCTGTCCTGGCTGCCCGGCGTGGGCGACCCGCTGTGCGCCGTGGCCGGCTGGCTCAAGCTGCCCTTCTGGCCCTGCGTGGCCTACATGGCGGTGGGCAAGTTCGGCCGCTACGTGGTGCTGACGGCCGCGCTGCTGGGGCTGTTCCCCGGCGTCTACACGCCCGGCGGCTGAGCCGGCGCGGCCTCCCCCTTCGGTGGGGTTGCCGGGGGATGCACGGCGCCACGGCGCGGCCCGCCGGCACAATCACCGCACCCCTTCACCGCCACAGCGGCCACGAGCCCGGCCAGCCCAGCCCAGCCCAATTGCCATGAGCGCCATGAGCAGCACCCCCGCCTACGACCAGTTGCACGGCACCTGGACCCGCCTGCACCATCTGGGCCACCTGCAGTCCATCGCCGGCTGGGACCAGGCGGCGAACATGCCGCCCAAGGCCGCCGAGGCGCGCGCCGCGGCGATGGCCGAGATGGCCACGGTGCTGCACCGCATCGTCACCGACCCGGCCCTGCCCGAGCAGCTGCGGCGTGCCGAGGACGAGCCGCTGGGCGACGCCCAGCGCGCCAACCTGCGCGAGATCCGCCGCCAGTGGGAGGCCGCCAACGCGCTGCCCGAGAGCCTGGTGCAGCGCCGCCAGCTGGCCACCGCGCGCTGCGAGCATGCCTGGCGCAAGCAGCGCCCGGCCAACGACTGGGCCGGTTTCCTGGAGAACTTCCGCCCGGTGCTGGCGCTGGCCCGCGAGGAGGCGGCGCTGCTGGCGCAGCGCAGCGGCCTGTCCCGCTACGAGGCGCTGATGGACCGCTTCGAGCCGGGCATGCGCTGCGCGCCGCTGGACCGCATCTTCGGCGAGGTGCGCCAGTGGCTGCCGGCGCTGATCCAGCAGGTGACCGAGCGCCAGGCCCGCGAGCCGGTGCTGCAGCCCCAGGGCCCGTTTCCGCTGCCGGCGCAGCGCGCGCTGTGCGAGCAGGTGGTCGGGATGCTGGGCTTCGACTTCGACGCCGGCCGGCTCGACGTCAGCACCCACCCCTTCTGCGGCGGCGTGCCCGAGGACGTGCGCATGACCACGCGCTACCGCGAGGACGACTTCCTCGGCGCGCTGCTGGGCACGGTGCACGAGACCGGCCATGGCCGCTACGAGCAGAACCTGCCGCGCGAGTGGCTGGGCCAGCCGCTGGCCGAGGCGCGCAGCATGGCGCTGCACGAGAGCCAGAGCCTGAGCTTCGAGATGCAGATCGGCAGCCACCCGGGCTTCGTCGCGCGGCTGGCGCCGCTGATCGAGCAGGCCTTCGGCGCGCAGCCGGCGTTCGCGCCGGCCAACCTGCAGCGGCTGCTGACGCGCGTCAAGCCGGGCCTGATCCGCGTCGACGCCGACGAGGTCACCTACCCGGCGCACATCATCCTGCGCTACGAGATCGAGCGCCCGCTGATCGAGGGCGAGATCGAGCCCGATGACGTGCCCGCGCTGTGGGACGCCAAGATGCAGGAGCTGCTGGGTCTGGACACGCGCGGCAACTACAGGGACGGCCCGCTGCAGGACGTGCACTGGCCCGAGGGGCTGTTCGGCTACTTCCCCTGCTACTCGCTGGGCGCGATGTACGCCGCGCAGTGGTTCGCCGCGATGCGCCGCGCGATGCCCGACCTGGACCAGCGCATCGCCGCCGGCGAGCTGGCCCCGGTGTTCGACTGGCTGCGCGAGAACATCTGGAACCAGGGCAGCCGCTGGACCACCGACGAGCTGGCCCTACGCGCCAGCGGCGAGACGCTGAACCCGGCGCACTTCAAGGCGCACCTGCAGCGGCGCTACCTGGGCTGAGCCGCTGCATCGGGCCCGATGCGCGGGCCCTCGATCACCTGGCCGCCCTGGCGCAGCACCGCCGCATGCGCCGGGGCCCCGGCGACGCGCTTGAACTCGACCACGGCGCCGAACCGGGGCACCTCGATGCGGTCCTCGCCGGTCACCATGGCCTCGAAGGCCGGCTGGCCGCTGCCCTGCAGCATGAGCCGGCCGTCGCGCTCGAAGATCTTCAGCGTGAAGGTCGGCGCCAGCCGGTACTCGCCGGCCCAGGGCAACCAGGCCGGGTTGCTCGCGCTCAGCGCGCTGGCCACGCCCTGGCGCCGGCCCTCGACGACGCCACCGCCCTGGAGCCAGGCGAAGCGCAGCATGCGCCCGGCCTCGATCACCGGCAGCAGCAAGGCGTCGACCGCGCCGGGGTAGAGCTCGCCATGGTCATCCAGGTGCAGCTCGAGTTCGGGCTGGCCGCTGGCGCGGGCGTACAGGCGGCCATCGCGGGCGACGAGCCTCAGCGCCAGCCCGGCCAGCTCGTAGTCGCCCGGCAGCGCGTTCAGCATCGCGGCCGACATCGGCAGCGCCAGCCGCGGCCGCAGCGCGGGCCCCGGCAGCCCCAGCAGCCGCAGCGCCAGCCCCTCGAGGCCGCCGACGTTGAGCAGCGAGGCGTCGGCCAGCACCACCACCGCACGCCGGGCCCCCGGCTCGGCCATCAGCGTGGCGCTGAAGCCGCCGGTGGCGCCGCTGTGCAGCACCAGCTGCCGGCCCTGCACGGTGCGCAGGAGCCAGTTCATCGCGAAGCCGTTGGCCAGCGGCTGCCGCGCCAGCCGCATCGCGCCATCCAGCGGGGTGCTGCCGATGCCGGCCACCAGCCGCGCGTATTGCGCCATGTCCTCCGGCGTGGCGCGGACCATGCCCACGCCGGCCAGGTTCGTGGCGATGGTCCAGGCCGCCGTGGGCGCGCCCAGGTGGTCGTGGCCGGTGGCCGGCGCCACGCCGCCCGGGCGCCGCGCCACATGGGCGCCGCGCATCTCCAGCGGTGCGAACACCTGCTCGCGCAGCGCCGTCTCGAGGTCGCTGCCGTGGGCCCGGGCCACGGCCAGCGACAGCAGCATGGCGCCGAAGTTCGAGTAGCTGGATGCCCCGGGCGCCGACGGCACGGTGCGCGCCAGCGCGTCCAGCAGGCCGGCCTCGGTCAGCGCGCCGTAGGGGTTGGCGGCGTCGGCCGGCACGAAGCCCGGCGGCAGCGCGGGCAGGCCGGCGCTGTGGGTCAGCAGCTCACGCACGCGGATGGCGCGGCCGCCGGCGGCCGGCACCGTCGCGCCTGGCGGCAGGTGCCGGGCGACCGGGTCGTCGAGCGACCAGCGGCCTTGCTCGACCAGCCGCGCCACCAGCAACGCCGTCAGGGTCTTCGAGATCGAACCGATCTCGAAGGCCGTGTCGTAGCCCGGGCCGCCATCGGTGCGCGGTCTGGCGCAGTGGCGCGCCCTTGCGCGCTGCTCGCCGTCGATGACCACGGCGACGACGCAGGCCCCGCTGCGGTCGCCGTCGAAACGGGCGCGCAGCAGGGCGGCGACCTCGGCGTCGGTGGTCGCGTGCAAGGGCAGGGCGGCCAGCAGCGCCGCCCACGCGAAGAGGACTCGTCCCATGCCAGCCTCCCTGGTGAGGCCGGCGAGTATCGGCGAAGGCCCGCGCGCCGCTCAGCGCGCCGGGCGCCGCGTGCGCAGCACGCCGTCCAGTTCGTGCAGCACGCCGTCCAGCTCGTGCAGCACGCGGTCCAGCCGCTGCGTGGCCTGCCACAGCGCGCCGCCGCGGCGCGGGCTGCGGCGTCGGATCAGCTCGCGGCTCGGGTCGTCCAGCACCGCGTGGTCCAGCGCCAGCCCGTGGCGCGCCAGCGTGGCGCCCAGCCGGCCGCGGCGCTGGCGCAGGTCGGCGCGGGTCTGCTGGTAGGCATGCTCGGCCAGAAGCCGGCGCTGGCCGTAGGCGAACAGGTTGGCGAGGAACATCTCGGGGTCGCGCTGGTCGGGCTCGAGCAGCAGGATGTCGGTGCCGGGGTGGCTGTGCCCGTAGCCGCGCAGGCCCAGCTCCAGCCGCGAATGGATCAGCGAGCGGAAGGTCTGGCTCAGCACCACCGGCAGCCCGCCGTCGACCAGCTGCGGGATGCGCGCCGCGGCGCTCACCGGCTCGGCGTGGGTGTGCTGCAGCTGCGGCGCGGCGTCGAAGGGCACCAGCGGGTTCAGGCACAGCACCAGGTCCAGGCCCTGATCGAGCAGCACGCGGGCGTGCAGCGTCTTCTTCAGCGCGCCATCCACGTACCAGCGCGGCAGCCCGTGGCGGGTGATGCCCACCGGCGGGAACAGCCCGGGCAGCGCGGCGCTGGCGGCGGCGGCGGTGGAGATGGGCACCTCGTCCCAGCCGGGCTGGCCGAAAGGGGCCGACTCGCCGCTGTCCAGGTCGGTGGCCACCAGCACCAGCTGCACGCCGCGCGTGCGGCGCAGCACACGGAAGTCGTCGCTGCGGCCCGGAGCCGAGAGCATCTGCCTCAGCCGCTGCTGCAGGGCCGCGTTGCTGAACAGTCCGGTGGGCAGCGCACGGCCCAGGCGCTCGAGCGAGGCCAGGCCGCCGCGGCGGCCGCTGAGGTAGCCCCAGGCCGCCTGCAGCGCCAGCCCGGGCAGCAGCGCCGCGCGGCGCGCGTACTCGTCCAGCGCCGGGCGCACGAACAGGCCCGGCGGCACCTGGTCGTGCGCCGGGCCGTCGTTGGCGATGAAGGCGGCGCAGAGCTGGCGCGGCGTCATGCCGTTGGCCAGCCCGGCGGCGACGAAGGCGCCGGCCGAGACGCCCACGTAGCCGTCCAGCGCGTTGAGGTCCAGCGCCGGCACCGACTCGGCCAGCGCGCACAGCGCGCCGATCTCGTAGACCGCGCCCAGCGGGCCGCCGCCGGCCAGCGCCAGGCCGATGCGCGGCGCGCTCACGCGGCTTCAGCGGCCAGGCTCAGGCCGCGCTGGCCGGCGGGGCCGCCTTGCGCGCGCGGCGTGCCGGGGCCTTCTTGGCGGCGGCGGGGGCCGCGGCCTTCTTGGCGGCGGCGCGTTGCGCCGGGGCCTTCTTGGCGGGCGCCTTGCGCGCCGCCGACTTGGCGACCACGCCGCCCTGCGCCGCAGCCAGCTCGGCCACCGCCGCGGCCAGCGCGTCGACGCGCGCCGTCAGCGCCGCCACGTCCTTGGCCGTGGGCACGCCCAGCTTGCCCATCGCCTTGGCGGTGCGCTGCTCGAAGATGGCCTCGAGCTTGTCCCAGTTCTGGCCGGCCTTGTTGCCGATGTTGCCGGCCATCGCGCTCATGCGCGCCGTGGCCTCGCTGATCTTGTCCTCGGCCAGGCCCTGGGTCTTGCGCTGCAGGCTCTGGCCTTCCTTGACCAGCGCCTCGAAGACCTTGGTGCCCTCTTCCTGGGCCTTGGCGAAGGCGCCCATGCCGGCCAGCCAGATCTGCTGCGCCGAGTCCTTCACCGCGCCGGCCAGCGGATGCACGCCGGCAGAACCGCTGCCGCTCTTGCCCTTGTTGCTGTTGCCGGCACTGCCGGCCTTGATCTTCTTGACCATGGGGAAACTCCTCTCGTGCGTCTACGCCTGTGGGAACGACGCCAATATAGGGTTCCCCCGTGGGGGGCGCAGCCTAAAAGCCTAGAGAGACGGCTCTATGCTTTGGCGGAACCCCACCCGAGCAGGAGTCCCCATGGAGTACTTCGTCACCGGCGCCAGCGGCTTCATCGGCCGGCGCCTCGTCAAGGCGCTGCTGGCGCGGCGCGGCAGCACCGTGCACTTCCTGATGCGCCGCGGCAGCGAGGGCAAGGTCGACGAGCTGCTGAAGTACTGGGGCGCGAGCAAGGCGCGTGCGATCCCGGTGTGGGGCGACCTGACCGAAAGACGCCTGGGCGTGGCCGCCGAGACGGTCAAGGCGCTGAAGGGGCGCGTCGATGCCGCCTACCACCTGGCCGCGGTCTACGACCTGGCCGCCGACGAGGAGGCGCAGGTGCGCGTCAACGTCGAGGGCACGCGCCACGTCGTCGACTTCTGCCAGGCCATCCAGGCCGGCCACCTGCACCATGTCAGCAGCATCGCCGCCGCCGGCCTGTACGAGGGCGTGTTCCGCGAGGACATGTTCGACGAGGCGGAGAACCTCGAGCACCCGTACTTCATGACCAAGCACGAGAGCGAGAAGATCGTGCGCAGGGAGTGCAAGCTGCCGTGGACGGTGTACCGCCCGGCGCTGGTGGTGGGCGACTCGCAGACCGGCGAGATCGACAAGGTCGACGGCCCCTACTACTTCTTCAAGCTGATCCAGCGCATGCGCCAGATCCTGCCGCCGTGGATGCCGTCGATCGGCATCGAGGGCGGCCGCATCAACATCGTGCCGGTGGACTTCGTGGTTCGCTGCATCGACCACCTCAGCCACATGAAGGACCGGCACGCCGGCCAGTGCTTCCACCTCGTCGACCCGCAGGGCTACCGCGTCGGCGACGTGCTCGACATCTTCAGCAAGGCGGCGCATGCGCCCAAGATGAACCTGTTCATCAACGCCGCGCTGCTGGGCTTCATCCCCAAGAGCGTCAAGAAGGGGCTGATGGCGCTGGCGCCGGTGCGCCGCATCCGCGCCGCGGTGATGAAGGACCTGGGCCTGCCCGAGGACATCTTCACCTTCGTCAACTTTCCCACCCGCTACGACCGCCGCCAGCTGGACGCGGCGCTCAAGGGCAGCGGCATCGCGTGCCCCAACCTGAACGACTACGCCTGGCGGCTGTGGGACTACTGGGAGCGCCACCTCGACCCCGACCTGTTCATCGACCGCAGCCTGAAGGGCACGGTGGGCGGCAAGGTGGTGTTGGTCACCGGCGGCAGCAGCGGCATCGGCCTGGCGGCGGCGAAGAAATTCGCCGAGGCCGGCGCGGTGACCATCATCTGCGCACGCGGCGAGGACAAGCTGGCCGACGCGGTGCAGGAAATCCGCGACCATGCCGGCCAGGACGCCAAGGTCTTCTCGTACAGCGTGGACATCGCCGACGAGGCCGGCTGCGCCGCCTTCATCCACACCCTGGAGACCGAGCATGGCGGCGTCGACTTCCTGATCAACAACGCCGGGCGCAGCATCCGCCGCGCCATCGAGAGCAGCTACGACCGCTTCCACGACTTCCAGCGCACGATGGACCTGAACTACTTCGGCTGCCTGCGCGTCACCATGGGCCTGCTGCCGGGCATGGTGAAGAAGCGCAAGGGCCATGTGGTGAACATCAGCAGCATCGGCGTGCTGACCAATGCGCCGCGATTCAGTGCCTACGTCGCCAGCAAGGCCGCGCTGGACGCCTGGACGCGCTGCGCCAGCAGCGAGTTCGCCGACCAGGGCGTGAGCTTCACGACCATCAACATGCCGCTGGTGCGCACGCCGATGATCGCGCCGACCAAGATCTACCAGAACGTGCCCACGCTGAGCCCGGAGGAGGCCGCCGACATGATCGCGCAGGCCTGCATCGCCAAGCCGGTGCGCATCGCCACGCGGCTGGGCATCACCGGCGAGCTGCTGCACGCGGCGGCGCCGCGCGTGGCGCAGATCGTGATGAACACCAGCTTCCGCATGTTCCCCGACAGCGAGGCGGCCAAGGGCGACAAGGCCGCCAAGCCTCAGCTCAGCGCCGAGGCCATCGCGCTGCAACAGATGATGCGCGGCATCCACTTCTGAAGGGGGCGCCGTTCGTCGCCGCCGGCCGCCACTGGCGCCGGCGGCATGGCGCTTCGTCGGCGCACCCCCGCCGCCTGCGCTCCCGGATCGCACAATCGCGCGATGACACCGGGAGACACCATGAGCCACCGCCCCCTCTACGCCACGCGCCGCCAGCTGCTGGCTGCCGCCGCGCTGCTGCCGCTGGCCGGCCCCGCGCTGGCCCAGAAGACCCGTGCCACGCCGACGGCGGTGGGCGTCTTCGCGCTGCTGGGCGACGAGATCCAGCTCGCCTTCCCGGCCGACGTGACCGACACCCGCATCGACCGCACGCTGCACGAGTCGCTGAAGGTGGCCGACGTGGGCCTGGACCAGGCGGCGCTGCGCGGTGCGCATGCGCGGCTGTCGGCCATCCTGCCGCGGGCGCGGCTGCAGATGTACCGTGCGCCGCAGCCGATGACAGCGCAGCAGCAGCGCGAGCTGGCCGACGGCGCGACGCGGGCCGAGCTGCCGGGCTGGATCGTCGGCGCGCTGCAGCAGGCGCGGCTGAGCCACCTGCTGCTGATCACGCGCACGCGCGGCGAGGCCAACTTCGCGCTCGCCGACGGCCACTCGATCGGCCGCGGCCAGGTCGAGGGCGTCGGCTTCTACCTGGACAGCAGCACCGAGATCAAGAACGCCCAGACCGGGCTGAGCTCGCGCGGCTTCCTGGGCTCCTACGTGCAGCTGCGCCTGCAGCTGCTGGAGGTGGCCAGCGGCGACATCGTCGCCCAGGACGAGGCCCGCGAGGGCCGCATGGCCGCCGGCCGCCGCGACGCCGACACCACCAACCCCTGGGAAGCCCTGTCCCCGCGCGAGAAGGTCGAGGTGCTGCGCGACATGGTGCAGGCCGGCAGCGCCCGCGTCACCGAGCGGCTGCTGGCCAGGTTCTAGCGCGCGCGACGGCCACGAGGAGGCGCCGCCAGGGCCTCGTGCGGGCGCAAGCGCAGCGAAATGGGGGGCGAGGTTTCGGGTCCGGGTCTCCCGGCCCGAAACGCGCCCCCTCGGGGGGCCGCGAGCGCAGCGAGCTGGGGGGCGAGGTTTCGGGTCCGGGTCTCCCGGCCCGAAACGCGCCCCCTCGGGGGGCCGCGAGCGCAGCGAGCTGGGGGGCGAGGTTTCGGGTCCGGGTCTCCCGGCCCGAAACGCGCCCCCTCGGGGGGCTGCGAGCGCAGCGAGCTGGGGGGCGAAGGTCAATCGCTGACGTGCAGCACCAGCTTGCCGAAGTTGGCCCCGGTGAACAGCATGGGCAGCGCGTCGGGGAAGGCGGCGACACCGCCCTTCACGACGTCCTCACGGCTCTTCATCCGGCCCGCGCGCAGGTAGCCGGCCATCTCGCGGATGGCCTCGCCGTAGCGGGCGGCGTAGTCGAAGACGACGAAGCCCTCCATGCGCGCGCGGTTGACCAGCAGGCTCATGTAGTGGCGCGGGCCGGTCATGCCCTCGCTGGCGTTGTACTGGCTGATGGCGCCGCAGATGGCGATGCGCGCGCCACGGCGCAGCCGCGTCAGCACGGTGTCGAGGATCTCGCCGCCGACGTTGTCGAAGTAGACGTCGACGCCGTCGGGGGCGTGCTGCTTCAGGCCCTCGCGCACGGCGTCCCAGCGCCGCGCACCCTCCGGCGATGAACCCGAAGCCGCGCCTTGCGGCGCGGGGGCCTTGTAGTCGATGCAGGCGTCGAAGCCCAGTTCGTCGACCACCCAGCGGCACTTGTCCGGCCCGCCGGCGATGCCGACCACGCGGCAGCCCTTGATCTTCGCCAGCTGGCCCACGGTCTGGCCGACGGCGCCGGCGGCGCCCGAGACCACCACCGTCTCGCCGGCCTGGGGCCGGCCCACCTCGAGCAGGCCGAAGTAGGCCGTCATGCCGGGCATGCCCAGCACGTTGAGCCACTGCGCCGGCGTGGCCAGGCGCAGGTCGATCTTGGCCAGGCCCGAGCGCTTCACCTGGTCGGGTGCCACGGCCCAGTACTCCTGCACGCCGGGTCCGCCGGTGACCACGTCGCCCACGGCGAAGTCGGCATGCTGGCTGGCCACCACGCGGCCGATGCCGCCGGCGCGCATCACTTCGTCGATGGCCACCGGCGGGATGTAGCTCTTGCCCTCGTTCATCCAGCCGCGCATCGCCGGGTCCAGCGACAGCGCCATCACCTGCACCAGCAGGCCGCCCGCCGGGCAGGACGGCATGGCGTCGTCGACCAGGCGCCAGCACTCGGGCCCGGGCAGGCCCCTGGGGCGCTGGGCGAGGCGGACCTGGCGGTTGACGGTGGGCAGGCTCATGGCGGTCTCCTGGCAGGCATGTTCGGGTGCGAACAGCGGCGATGCTAGGCGCCACCGGCGGGGCCCGGCGTCGCCCAGGCGACTTCTACAATGCCCCGCGACGCCTGCGCGCCCGCCGCGCAGCCGCCCCGTTGCCCCAGCCGGAGAGCCGCCACCATGACCGCAGCCGCCGACCACGACCTCGGCCACATCACGCCGCGCGACCAGGCCGAGATCCTGGCCCAGGCCCTGCCCTACATCCGCCAGTTCCACGGCAAGACCCTGGTCATCAAGTACGGCGGCAACGCGATGACCGACCCGGCGCTGCAGCAGGACTTCGCCGAGGACGTGGTGCTGCTGAAGCTGGTCGGCATGAACCCCATCGTGGTGCATGGCGGCGGCCCGCAGATCGACGAGGCGCTCAACCGCGTCGGCAAGAAGGGCACCTTCATCCAGGGCATGCGCGTGACCGATGCCGAGACCATGGAGGTCGTCGAGTGGGTGCTGGCCGGCCAGGTGCAGCAGGACATCGTGGCGCTGATCAACGCCGCCGGCGGCAAGGCGGTGGGCCTGACCGGGCGCGACGGCGGCCTGATCCGTGCGCGCAAGCTGCGCATGCCCGACAAGGACGACCCGAGCAAGGAGCACGACATCGGCCAGGTCGGCGAGATCGCCGCCGTCGACCCCAGCCTGCTCAAGGCACTGCAGGACGACCAGTTCATCCCGGTGATCAGCCCGCTGGGCTTCGGCGAGGACGGCGAGAGCTACAACATCAACGCCGACATGGTGGCGAGCAAGCTGGCCACGGTGCTCAAGGCCGAGAAGCTGCTGCTGCTGACCAACATCCGCGGCGTGCTCAACAAGCAGGGCGAGCTGATCACCGAGCTGACCGCGCGCCGCGTCGACGAGCTGATCGCCGACGGCACCATCAGCGGCGGCATGCTGCCCAAGATCGCCGGCGCCATCGACGCGGCCAAGAGCGGCGTGCACGCGGTGCACATCGTCGACGGCCGCGTGCCGCACGCGATGCTGCTGGAGATCCTGACCGACCAGGCCTACGGCACGATGATCAAGAGCCACTGAGCCGGGGATGGGGTCCCCAAGCTCGCTGGCGCTCGCTACCCCCAGGGCCCGGAACGGGCCCCTTCGTGGCCCATGGGGCCGCTCCGCATCGGGCCGGCGAAGCCGGACCCTTGCTAGGAGTTGAGCCCCCAAGCTCGCTGGCGCTCGCTACCCCCCGAGGGGGCCGCTCCGCATCGGGTCGGCGAAGCCGGACCCTCGCTTCTTCTTGACTTGTCCGAGGCGTGAATGGGTTCGGTGCGATGAAGTCCGCGCGTCAGACAGTCTGGCTGTTCGACCTCGACGACACGCTGCACGACGCCACGCGGGCCAGCATGCCGGGCATCAGCGCGGCGATGGGCGAGTACATCGTGCGCCACCTGGGCATCACGCGCGAGGCCAGCGACGCGCTGCGGCGCGGCTACTGGCAGCGCTACGGCGCCACGCTGCTGGGCCTGGTGCGGCACGACGGCGTCGACGGCCACCACTTCCTGCACGAGACCCACCAGCTTCCCGGGCTGGAGGCGCGCGTGCGCGGCCATGCCGGCGACCTGGCGCTGCTGCGCCGGCTGCCCGGGCGCAAGCTGCTGCTGACCAACGCGCCGGCCGACTACGCGCGCCGCGTGCTGCGCGCGCTGGGCATCGAAGCCGTCTTCGAGCAGGTGGTCACCGTCGAGGACATGCGCATGTTCGGTCACTGGCGGCCCAAGCCCGATGCGCGCATGCTGCGCCGCGTGCTGGCGCGGCTGCGCGTGCCGGCCTGGCGCTGCGTGCTGGTCGAGGACTCGCTGGCCAACCAGAAGGCGGCGCGCGCCGTCGGCCTGCGCACCGTGTGGATGCAGCGCTGGCTGCCGCGCCAGGGTGACGCGCGCCGGGCCGGTGCACGCCCGGCCTACACCGACCGCCGCGTCGCCAGCCTGCGTGCGCTGCTGCGCCACCCGCCGGGCTAGCGGCCGAGACCGGCGCCACGGCTGGCCTGCGACCCAACCAATTGCGGCCAAGTCGCCCGTGACCCTGCCGAGGCGCCAGGCGGCCCGGAATTGGCCGGCGCAGTCAGTGTTTACCAGCGCCGTGACGGTGGAACCGCGTGCCAGAATTTCCGCCGTCCCCACCGTGCGCCCTGCCGTGCCGGCCCAGCCCCAGGCGGCGCCGCCGCCGCGCGCCGCCCTCTTTCGCAAGCGATGTCCGACCTGCACGACCAGCCCGCGCCCCCTGGCGCCGACGACGACGGCGAGACGGCCACCCCGGCCGCCCCTGCACGCAAGCGGCCCCGGCCCGGCGAGCGGCGCATCCAGATCCTGCAGACGCTGGCGCACATGCTCGAGCAGCCCGGCGCCGACCGCATCACCACCGCGGCGCTGGCGGCGCAGCTCGACGTGAGCGAGGCCGCGCTGTACCGCCACTTCGCCAGCAAGGCGCAGATGTTCGAGGGGCTGATCGAGTTCATCGAGGGCAGCGTGTTCACGCTGGTCAACCAGATCGTCGAGCGCGAGCCCTCGCCGTCGGCGCAGGCCCAGCGCATCTGCCAGGTGCTGCTGCAGTTCGGCGAGAAGAACCCGGGCATGACGCGGGTGATGGTGGGCGACGCGCTGGTGTTCGAGCACGAGCGGCTCAGCACGCGCATGAACCAGTTCTTCGACCGCATCGAGTCGCAGCTGCGCGGCAGCCTGCGCGGCGCCGCCGAGGCGGCCGGCAGCAGCACGCCCACGGTGGATGCGCAGTCGCTGGCCTCGGCGCTGACGGCGCTGCTGATCGGCCGGCTGCAGCGCTACGCGCGCTCGGGCTTCAAGCGCCTGCCCACCGAGCAGCTGGAGCCGGCGCTGGCGCGCCTGTGCGCCTGACGCCTCGGGCCTGAGCCGGGCGGCGCGCCGCCTACACTGGCGGCACCATGACCGCCGCCTCCCTGGACAGCCTGCTCGCGCGCGCCGAAGGCCTGCTCGAACGCCTTGAAACCCTGCTGCCGGCGCCGCCGCGCGAGCCCGACTGGGCCGCGTCCACCGCCTTCCGCTGGCGGCGCCGGCGCGGCGGCGGCGCGGCGCTGGAGCCGGTGCGCCATGTGGCCGCGATACGGCTGGAGCAGCTGCACGAGGTGGACGGCCAGAAGGCGCGCCTGCTGGCCAACACCGAGCAGTTCGTCGCCGGCCGCGGCGCCAACAACGCGCTGCTCACCGGCGCGCGCGGCACCGGCAAGAGCTCGCTGGTGAAGGCCGTGCTCAACGCCTTTGCGCCGCGCGGCCTGCGCCTGATCGAGGTCGACAAGGCCGACCTCGTGGACCTGCCCGACATCACCGAGCTGGTGGCCGGCCGGCCCGAGCGCTTCGTCGTGTTCTGCGACGACCTCAGCTTCGACGAGGGCGAGCCCGGCTACAAGGCGCTGAAGAGCGTGCTCGACGGCAGCGTCGCCGCCGCCGGCGACAACCTGCTGGTCTACGCCACCAGCAACCGCCGCCACCTGCTGCCCGAGTACATGCAGGACAACCTGAGCTACAAGCACCTGCCCGACGGCGAGGTCCACCCCGGTGAGGTGGTCGAGGAGAAGATCTCGCTGTCCGAGCGCTTCGGGCTGTGGCTCAGCTTCTACCCCTTCAGCCAGGCCGAGTACCTGGTGATCGTCGAGCAATGGCTGCGCGCCTACGAGGTGCAGGACGCCGAGATCGCCGACGCGCGCAAGGCCTCGCTGGTGTGGGCGCTGGAGCGCGGTTCGCGCTCGGGCCGCGTGGCGCAGCAGTTCGCGCGCGACTGGGCGGGCAGCCATGGCGGCTGAGCCGGCCGACGACGATCGCCTGCCGATGGCCGCCCGTGCGCGGCACCCGCGCACCCCGGTGGACGTCGCGGTGGGCGTACTGCTGCGCGCCGACGGCGCCTTCCTGCTGACCAGCCGGCCGCCGGGCAAGGTCTACGCCGGGCACTGGGAGTTCCCGGGCGGCAAGCTCGAGCCCGGCGAGAGCGTCGAGGCGGCGCTGCGCCGCGAGCTGCACGAGGAACTGGGCATCACCATCGCCGCCGCCGAGCCCTGGCAGGTGACGCTGCACGACTACCCCCATGCCCTGGTGCGCCTGCACTTCTGCAAGGTGCGGCAGTGGCAAGGGGCGTTCGAGATGCGCGAGGGCCAGGCCATGGCCTGGCAGCAGCTGCCGGTGGCGGTGGCGCCGGTGCTGCCGGGCACGGTGCCGGTGCTGGCCTGGCTGGCCGCCGAGCGCGGCTTCGCCGACGCGACCCACTAGACTGCCCCCATGGATCTCCGCGAAACCGATCTGCTGGACAAGCTGCGCTGGGACGAAGCCGGTCTGGTGCCGGCCATCGCCCAGGAGCTGGGCAGCGGCGACGTGCTGATGGTGGCCTGGATGAACCGCGAGGCGCTGGTGCGCACGGCGCAGCTGGGCGAGGCCGTCTACTGGAGCCGCTCGCGCGGCCGCCTGTGGCACAAGGGCGAGGCGTCGGGCCATGTGCAGCAGGTGCACGAGATCCGGCTGGACTGCGACGGCGACGTGATCCTGCTCAAGGTGACGCAGCGCGGGCACGAGCCCGGCATCGCCTGCCACACCGGTCGTCACAGCTGCTTCTTCCGCGTCTGGAACAATGGCGCCTGGGAGGCCGTCGACCCGGTGCTCAAGGACCCGGCGGACATCTACAAGTGAACGGCAACGACACCCTGGCCCGGCTGGCCGACGTGATCGCGTCGCGCCGCGGCGGCGACCCCGACAAGAGCTACGTTGCGCGGCTGCTTGCCAAGGGCCCCGACGCGGCGCTGAAGAAGGTCGGCGAGGAGGCCACCGAGCTGGTGCTGGCGGCCAAGGACGCAGCCGCCGGCGGCGACCCCGCGCGGCTGGTCGCCGAGACCGCCGACCTGTGGTTCCACACCCTGGTGGTGCTGGCGGCGCAGGGCCTGCGCCCCGAGGCCGTGCTGGCCGAGCTGCAGCGCCGCGAGGGCTTGTCGGGGCTGGACGAATTCGCGCGCCGCGGCGCGCCCCACACCGGAGACACCACGGCATGAGCCAACAGGAAGTCCTGCTGCCCGGCGAGACCGCCCAGCAGCGCCAGTCGCTGCGCAACCTGACGCATGTGCTGTACGGCCTGCACCTGCTGTCCTGGTTCAGCGCCGGCGTCTTCTCGGTGATCGCGATGGTCATCAACCACCTCAAGCGGCCCGACCTGCCCGACAACTTCTACCGCAGCCACTTCCGCTGGCAGGCGCGCAGCTTCTGGTTCACGCTGCTGTGGCTGCTGCTGACGCTGCCGCTGTGGCTGTTCGTGTTCCCGGGCTGGCTGGCCTGGTCGCTGATCGGCCTGTGGTACCTGTACCGCTACCTCAAGGGCTGGTGGCGCTTTGCCGATAACCTGGCCATGCCCTGGCCCGAAGACGGGGGCCCTGCACGATGAGCCACGACCCCAACTGCATCTTCTGCAAGATCGTCGCGGGCCAGATCCCGTCGCGCAAGGTCCACGAGGACGACGAGCTGCTCGCCTTCCACGACATCGCGCCCTGGGCCCCGGTGCATGTGCTGGTGGTGCCCAAGACGCACATCGCGACCCTGGCCGACGTGGGGCCCGAACATGACGCGCTGCTGGGCCGCATGCTGGCGCTGGCGCCGCGGCTGATGCGCGAACTGGGCGTGAGCAACGGCTTCCGCACGCTGATCAACACCGGTGCCGACGGCGGGCAGGAGGTCTACCACCTGCACATGCACGTGATGGGTGGCCCGAGGCCCTGGGTCAAGGGCTGAGGACCCGCCGCCAACCCCTGGAACGGCCACCGATGCGGCCGCTCCAAGCACAAGACCTGCGACCCGAACGCGACACCCGCGGGCCGTAGAATTCCCGATTCACTCCTGAAGGAGAACAAGTCATGGGTTCGTTCAGCATCTGGCACTGGCTGATCGTGCTGCTGGTGGTCATCGTGATCTTCGGCACCAAGAAGCTGCGCAACATCGGCTCCGACCTCGGCGGCGCCGTCAAGGGCTTCAAGGAAGGCATGAAGAGCGGCAGCGACGACACCGAGAAGGCGGCCGCCGACGCGGCGCCGGCGCAGCAGGTCACCGCGGCCAAGAAGGCCCCGGCCGACACCGTCGACGTCGAGGCCAAGACCAAGGGTTGAGCCCGCGGCTGGCGTCGTAGCCACGGCGCCGGGGCGGCAGCACGATGATCGACTTCGGTTTCGACAAGCTGGCGATGATCGGGGCGGTGGCGCTGATCGTCATCGGCCCCGAGAAGCTGCCGCGCGTGGCGCGCACCGTCGGCCACCTGCTGGGCAAGGCGCAGCGCTACGTGGCCGACGTCAAGGCCGAGGTCAACCGCTCGATAGAGCTCGAAGAGCTCAAGAAGATGAAGACGCAGTTCGAGGATGCCGCGCGCAACGTCGAACAGACGGTGCGCAGCGAGGCCCAGGCGGTGTCGAACGCCTTCGAGAACGAGTGGAGCAGCGCCACCGCCGGGCTCACCGACGGCAGCGCCGGCGACAGCGCGTCGGCGGCCGATGCCTTTGCGCCGCCACCACCCGAGTACCGCCACCCGAAGAAGAACTGGCGCCTGAAGCGCGGCGCCACGCCGCAGTGGTACAAGCAGCGCAACGGCGTGCGCACGCGCGCGTTGTCGGGCGCGGCCCGCGTGGCCCGTTACCGCCCGCCGGCCGCCGGCCCGCGCCGATGAGCGGCGTCCCCCGCCCGATTGCGCCCGTCCCGGGCGCCGTCTGCACCACGAAGGCGCTGCCTTGAGCTCCGACCCCAAGACGCCAGAGCGCGACGAGCTCGAGGGCACCGAGGCCCCCTTCGTCAGCCACCTGGTCGAGCTGCGCGACCGGATGATCCGCGCGCTGGCGGCCATCATCGTGATGTTCGGCCTGCTGTGCCTGTGGCCCGGCACCGGCGCGATGTACGACCTGCTGGCCGCGCCGATGACGGCCAACCTGCCGCCGGGCACCAAGCTGATCGCCACCAACGTGTTCAGCCCCTTCATGGTGCCGCTGAAGATCACGCTGATGGCCGGCTTCCTGCTGGCCCTGCCCTACGTGCTGTACCAGGTCTGGGCCTTCGTCGCGCCGGGCCTGTACTCGCACGAGAAGCGCATGGTGCTGCCGCTGGTGGTGTCGAGCACGCTGCTGTTCGCCGCCGGCGTGGCCTTCTGCTACTACGTCGTCATCCCGGGGCTGACCAAGTTCATCGTCGCGATGACGCCCACCAGCGTCAACGCCGCGCCCGACATCGAGCAGTACTTCGGCACCGTGCTGACGCTGTTCATGGTCTTCGGCATCGCCTTCGAGGTGCCGGTGGCGGTGGTGGTGCTGGCGCGCATCGGCATCATCACCGTGGCCCAGCTGCGCCAGTGGCGCGGCTACTTCGTCGTCATCTCGTTCATCGTCGCCGCCATCGTCACGCCCCCCGACGTGATCTCGCAGCTGGCGCTGGCGATCCCGATGTGCATCCTGTACGAGATCGGCATCCTGGTTGCCGCCAGCTTCGTCAAGGCCAAGCCCGCCGAGGCCGACGCCGAAGCGGCCGACAAGCCCGCCGCCGACACCGCGGCGGGCAAGAGCGGCGACTGAATCCGCTCGCCGGCGCCACGTGGGCGCCGCCTCCTGCCCCGCTCAACGAACCCAGGTGTTGAGCTGGATGATGGGCAGCAGCACCGCCATCATGATCAGCACCACCACGCCGCCCATCGCGACGATGAGCAGCGGCTCCAGCACCGTGGCCAGCGCCAGCGCGCGGCGCTGCACCTCGCCGGCCAGCTGGCCGGAGGCGCGCTGCAGCATCGCCGGCAGCTGGCCGGTCTGCTCGCCCAGGCGGGCGAACATGGCCAGCAGCCCCGGGAAACGCGGCTTGCCGGCCAGCGCGCTGGCCAGCGGCGCACCTTCGCGCACCAGGGCCAGCGCGTCCAGCGCGTCGGCGCGCATCGCGCGGTTGGCCAGGGTCTCGGCCGCCGCCTGCAGCGCCTTCAGGATGGGCACGCCGGCGGCCGCCAGCAGCGCCAGCGTGCCGGCGAAGCGCGCCGCGTTGTAGCCGCGCGCCAGCCGGCCAAACAGCGGCAGGCGCAGCAGCAGCGCGTCGCTGCGGCGGCGGAAGCCCTCGTTGCGCCGCGCCAGCGCCAGGCCCACGATCACGCCCGCCAGCGCCAGCGCCACCAGCCAGCCCCAGCCGCGCACGAAGGCGCTGATGGCCAGCATCACCACGGTGAGCACCGGCAGCGCGCGCGAGCTGCTGCTGAACACCGCCGCGATCTGCGGCACCACCCAGGTCATCAGCACGACGACGATGACGATGGCCACCAGCGAGACGATGGCCGGGTAGAGCATGGCCCCCAGCAGCCGCGCGCGCAGCGCCTGGCGCTGCTCCAGGTCGTCGGCCAGGCGCTCGAGCACGCCGGCCAGCGCGCCGCTCTGCTCGCCGGCGGCGATCACCGCCCGGTAGACCTCGTCGAACTCGCGCGGCGCGCCGGCCAGCGCCCGCGCGAAGGGCGCGCCGGCGTTGACCTCGCTCTTCAGGTGCGCCACCAGCTCGCGCTGGCGCTGCGTCTCGGCCTCGTCGGCCAGCGCCTGCAGCGCACGCTCCAGCGGCAGCCCGGCGCCGACCAGGCCGGCGAGCTGGCGTGTCCACACCGCCAGCGCCGCGCCGCCGAAGGCCCGCGCGGCGAAGCGCGACGGCGCCTTGCCGGCGCCCTCGGCCGCCGCGCCCACCGGCGCCACCGCCAGCGGCACCAGCGCACGCGCGCGCAGCTGCGCGCGCACGGCGCGCGCGTTGTCGGCCTCGAGCAGTCCGGTCTGCGCCTTGCCCTGCTCGTCGACGGCTTCGTAGCGGTAGGCGGGCATGCTCAGCGGCGCGCGGGCGCGGCGTTGTCCAGGGGCAGCAGCGGGGGCAGCGGCGAGGCCATCAGTCGCGCGTCACGCGGATCACTTCTTCCAGCGAGGTGACGCCCTGCTGCACCAGCCGCTCGCCGTCCTCGCGCATCGACTGCAGCCCGCCGGCCTCGGCGGCGACGAAGAGCTGGCTCTCGGGCGCCCGGTTGTGGATCAGCGAGGCGATGCGCTCGTCGGCCACCATCAGCTCGTAGACACCGGTGCGGCCCTTGTAGCCGGTGTGGCCGCAGTGCTCGCAGCCCACGGCATGCCAGCGGCCCTGCGCGTCCTGCCGCTTGCACTGCGGGCACAGCTTGCGCACCAGGCGCTGCGCCAGCGTGCCCAGCAGGCTGCTGGACAGCAGGTAGGGCTCGACGCCCATGTCGATCAGCCGGGTGATGCTGCTGACGGCGTCGTTGGTGTGCACCGTGGCCAGCACCAGGTGGCCGGTGAGGCTGGCCTGGATCGCGATCTGCGCCGTCTCGAAGTCGCGGATCTCGCCGATCATGATCACGTCGGGGTCCTGGCGCAGGATGGCGCGCAGGGCCTTGGCGAAGGTCAGCTCGATGCGCGGGTTGACCTGGGTCTGGCCGATGCCGGGCAGCTCGTACTCGACCGGGTCCTCGACGGTGAGCACGTTGGTGGTGCTGGTGTCGACGCGGCCCAGGCTGGCGTACAGCGTGGTCGTCTTGCCGCTGCCGGTGGGGCCGGTGACGAGCACGATGCCGTGCGGCTGCTGGATCAGGCGCTCGAAGCGCGCCAGCACCGTGCCGCTCATGCCCAGGCCTTCCAGCGTGAATTTCGATTCGCTCTTGTCGAGCAGGCGCAGCACGGCGCGCTCGCCATGCGCGCTGGGCAGCGTGGAGACGCGCACGTCGATGGCGCGGCCGCCGATGCGCAGGCTGATGCGCCCGTCCTGCGGCAGGCGCTTCTCGGCGATGTCCAGCTCGGCCATGATCTTCAGCCGGCTGATCAGCGCCGCGTGCAGCGCCTTGTTCGGCTGCACCACCTCGCGCAGCGTGCCGTCGACGCGGAAGCGCACGCTGCTGCTGCGCTCGTAGGGCTCGATGTGGATGTCGCTGGCGCCGTCCTTGGCCGCCTGCGTCAGCAGCGCATTGAGCATGCGGATGATGGGCGCGTCGTCGGCGGCCTCCAGCAGGTCGGCCACCGCGGGCAGCTCCTGCATCATGCGGCTGAGGTCGACGCCGCTCTCGACCTCGCCGATCACCGCCGCGGCGCTGCCCTCGCCGCCGGCGTAGGCCGCGGCGATGCGCGGCGCCAGCGTCGCCGCCGGCTCCAGCTCGCAGCGGCCCAGCTCGAACAGCCGCGCCACCTCGGCCAGCGCCGCCGGCGGCGTGCTCTCGGCGGCCCACAGCGCCAGCTGCTGGCCATCGTCCTCCAGCAGCAGGGTGTTGGCCTTGGCGAAGGCGTAGGGCAAGGGGTGGCGCAGCGGCATGGTGCCTCCGTCGGGCCGCTGCTCAGGGCGCCTTGGGCTGGGCGGGCGTGCCTTCGCGCGCCGGCGACGGGGCCGGCGCGGGTGCCGGCGCGGGCGGCAGCACCGGGGCCTCGTTGATCGGCATCACCGTGCTGGGCTGGGGCTGGGCCTGCTGCTGCTGGCCGCGCAGCTGCTCGTAGCGGTCGGTCGAGAAGCGCTGCGTGCCCTCGGCATCGCGCAGCACGGTGGGGCGCAGGAAGACCATCAGGTTGGTGCGCCGGCGTTCGCGGCTCTCGCTGCGGAACAGCCCGCCGATGCCGGGCAGGTCACCGAGCAGCGGCACCTTGCTGCGGTTGGTGACGAAGCGGTCCTCGATCAGCCCGCCCAGCACCAGGATGGCGCCGTCGTCGACCACCACCGTGCCCTCGATCGAGCGCTTGGTGGTGCTGGGGCCGGCGTTGGTGGTGCCGGCGGCGGTGTCGCTCTTGACGCTGCTCTGCTCCTGGAAGATGGTCATGCGCACCGCACCGTTCTCGCCGATCTGCGGCCGTATGCGCAGCGTGATGCCGACGTCCTTGCGCTCGATGGTCTGGAAGGGGTTGGTGGTGGCCGAGCCGGTGTTGGTGAACTGGCCGGTGATGAAGGGCACGTTCTCGCCGACGACGATCTTGGCCTCTTCGTTGTCCAGCGTGATCAGGTTCGGGGTGCTGACGATGTTGGTCTGCGCCTGGCTCTGCAGCAGGCGGGCGATGGCCGCCAGCGAGACCACGCCGTTGACGCTGCGCAGCAGGCCGATGTTCAGCCCCTCGCCCACGTTCACCTGCCCCCGCGCGGCGCCGGTGTTGATGCCGATGATGTTGCCGCGGCCGCCGCTGGGCGTGAAGTTGGTGCCGGCGACCAGGCCGTAGCGGTCGCCGCTGCTGCCCAGCAGGCCCTGCCACTGGAAGCCGAAGTCGGCGGCGTCGCCGCCGGCCACCTCGACGATCATGCTCTCGATGTAGACCTGGGCGCGGCGGGTGTCGAGCTGGTCGACCAGCGCGCGCACCTGGCGGTACAGCGGCTCGGGCGCGGTGATGATCAGCGAGTTGGTGGCCGGGTCGGCCTGGATGAAGCCGCCGGTGGACGGCGCCGCCGCGCCGCTGGTGGCGGCGGTGGCCGGCGACGCGCCGCCGGCGGCGCCCACCGGCGCGGCCGCCGGCGACGCGGCCACCGGCGACGCCGCCCCGGCGCCGCCGCCGGCCGGGGCCAGCGCCGCGAAGGCGGCGCGCACCACGGTGGCCAGGCGGGTGGCGTCGGCGTTCTTCAGGTGCACCACCCACAGCCCGCCGTTGGGGCCGACCAGGTTGTTGGGCCGGTCCAGGCGCTCGATGGTGGCGCGCAGCGCGGCCAGCTTGGCCGGGTTGGCGGCGCGCAGGATCAGCGAGTTGCTGCGCGCGTCGGCCAGCACCGCGGTGGCGCCGCCGCCGGCGCCGGGCGCCGCGCCCGGCACCACGGTGCCGGGCCCGCCCTCGTTCAGACGCGCCACCAGCGGCGCCAGGTCGGCGGCCACCGCATGCTTGAGCGGCACGATGTCGACGTCGGTGCCGGCCGGCGTGTCGAGCGCGGCGATGATGCGCGCCAGCCGCTGCAGGTTCTCGGCGTAGTCGGTGATGACCAGCGTGTTGTTGCCGGGGTTGGCGTTGATCGTGTTGTTGGCGCTGATCAGCGGGCGCAGCACGGCCACCAGGTTGTTCGGGTTCTCGTGGCGCAGCGCGAAGATCTGCGTGATCACCTGGTCGCCCTTGACCGAGACGTCGCCGATCGAGACGGTGCCGGTCTGCAGCTTGGCCTCGGCCTCGGGCACCACCTTCAGCAGGCCGCCGCTCTCGACCACCGCGAACCCGAGACCGCGCAGCGCGCTGAGGTAGCTCTGGTAGGCCTCGGCCACGCTTTGCGGCTGCTCGCTGTAGACGGTGATGGTGCCGCGCACGCGCGGGTCGACGACGATGGCGCGGCCCAGCATCGCGGCGAAGGCGCGCGTCACGCCCTCGATGTCGGCGTTGACGAAGTTCACCGTCACCGGGGCGCGCGACCGGGCCGGCGCGCCGGCGTTCTGGGCCGCGGCCGGCGGCACGGCCAGCGCCAGCGCCAGCAGCGCGGCGACGCCACGGCGGGCGCCGGGAAGAAGGGCAGCTCGCTTCATGCTCATCCGATCGAGAGTAGCGCCGTCGCACCCTGGCGGCGGCCGATGATGTTCAACAGGTTGTCCAGCACCGCCTCGGCACCCGGTGCGGCGCTGGCCTGGCCGCGGAAGCGCAGGCCCGAGGCCGCCCACTCGCCGCTGCCCTGCAACTGCAGCGCGCCGTCCAGCGTGGCCAGCTGCAGCGTGCTGACCCCGGCGGCGTTGCCGGCGATCTGCAGCCGGTAGCTGCCCAGCGGCGACAGCGTGGAGACGCGGGACGCGAACTGCGCCAGCGTCAGCTCGGCGCTGCCCTGCAGCCGCCAGCGGCCCTGCGCCGACTCCAGCACCAGGCCCGGGCTGGCCAGCAGCAGCAGGCCCTGCGGCTGCAGCGTGTTCCATGGCGTGCCCAGGCCGGCCAGCCAGGCCGCCGGCCACTGCGCCAGCGGCCGTGCCGCGCCGCCCGCGGGGGGCAGCAGCTCGACGCGCCAGCGGCCCAGGCCCGGCACCACCCGCAGCGCCAGGCCTTCGGCCAGGCAGCAGCGCTGGCTCAGCGTCACGCGCAGCGCGGCGCCGTCCAGCGCCAGCCGCCAGTGCAGCCGGTCGGGCAAGGCGCTGGCATCGCGGCTGCCGGGGCCGCCGGTGAGCACCGGCAGCGCGCTGCCGGCCCACAGCGTGCCGCGCGCGTCGGCCAGCAGCAGGCGGCCGTCGCTGGCGCCGGCCACCGCCCGCGCCACCCACGCCGCCGGCCACAGCGCAGGCAGCGCGGCCAATGCGCCCAGCAGCGCCCCGGCCACGGCCCAGGCGGCGACACCGGTGCGCATCACGGCGCACCCTCGGCGGCCGGCAGCGCCAGCACCAGCGTGCCCATGTAGCCGCTGCCGCTGCGCGACAGGCTGGCCTCCAGCGGCCGCGCCCGCGCGCCGCTGCGCGCCTCGGCCAGGAAATCGCGCAGCGCCCCGGCGCCGATGCCGTTGACGGCCAGCGTCGCGCGCTCACCCTGCACGCTGAGCTTGGCGGCCTCGCCCAGGCGGCCGGCGGCCACCTGCAGCGCCGCCACCGCCGCCTCGCGCGGCACCCGCGGCGCGCCGCGCCACGACGCGGCCTGCGCCGCCTGCTGGCGCATCGCGGCCAGTTCGTGGTCCAGCCTGTCGATCTGCGCCGGCGCCGTCTGCAGCGTGCGCAGCGCCGGCGCCAGGCCCAGCGTCCACAGCAGGAAGGTGGCGACGATGGCCGCGGCCAGTGCCACCATGCGCCGCTCGCGCAGCTCCAGCCCGGCCCACCGCGCGCGCAGGCCCGCAAACGCACTCATGGCGCAGCCCCCCGCGCGGCCAGGGTCACGCGGCCCTCGGCCGTCTCGGCGGCCACGCCGGCGGCGGCCAGGCGCTGGCGCAGGGCCGCGAGCTTGTCCTCGGGCCAGCCGGCGGCGGCCAGGGTCAGGCGGCCGTTCTCGTAGCGCAGCAGGGCCACCGGCGGTTCGCCCTCGGGCCAGGCGGCGGCAGCGGCGGCCAGCAGCGGCTCCAGGTCGCCGTCGCCGGTGGCGCCGGCGGCGGCGCGCAGGCGCTCGGTCTCGCGCTGCATCTGCAGCGGCGCGTCGAGCACGGCGCGCACGCCGGGATAGGTGCTGCGCAGCAGTTCGGCCTGCGCGGCCTGGCGCTGCTGCAGCTGCTGGCGCTGCTGCCAGGCCAGCGCGTTCAGGCCCACCAGCTGCAGCAGCAGCAGCGTCACGACGCCCCAGCGGAAGGGCCGCCATGCCGGGCTGAGCAGCTGGCGCGCGGCCTCGGCCAGCGCGCGGGTGGCACGGCGGCGCGGGGCCAGGTCGAACTGGCGCAGGTTGAGCGGCGACGCCGCGGCGGCCAGCGCCAGCTCGGCTTCGGACGCCAGCGCCACCGGCCGGCCCAGCCAGGCCTCGGTGGCGGCGGCGGCCGCAGGCGTGGCGGTGGCGCGGCGGACCTCGGCCGCTTCGGCGTCGCCCAGCAGCCCGCGCGCGCCGCTGCCCTGCACCGGCAGGCAGCGCACGCCCTCGGGGCCGGCCCCTGCAAGCCACAGCGCCTCGGCGCTGGCGCCGTCGGCCAGGAAGCCATGCAGCCGCGGCTCGGGCCCCGGGGCCAGCAACGGCAGCACGCGCTCGACGCTGTGTCCGGCAGCCTCCAACGCCTGCAGCGCGGCCGCCAGCCAGGGCTTGTGCATCACCGCGACCCAACCGTCCTGGCCCGGCGCGCTGCCCTCGCCCAGCGCCAGGTGCAGGGCCTCGTCGTTGTCCAGCAGCCGCTCCTCGAGCAGGCCCAGCAGCGCCGCGCGCAGCCGCGCCGGCGGCACCTTGGGTACGCGCAAGGGCAGCCAGGCCACGTCCAGCGGCGACAGCACCAGCGCCGCACGCTCGGCGCGCGGCAACAGCGTCGCGGCGGCCTGCCCGCTGTGCTCGACACGGCGGCCGTCGCGCGACAGCAGCGCGAACGGCCACTCGGCGGGCAGGCGCAGGCCGGCATCGGCGCCCGCCCCCGGGGCGGTGATGCGCGCGCGCGGCGGCATCAGGATCAGCAGCAGCGACATCGGGGCAGTGGCAAGGGCGCGATCAGCGGCACGGGCGCCGGGTGGCAGGCGGCAAGGCGGCTATTGTCGCCGCGCGGCGTGGCGCCCTGTTGCCGGATGCAAAGCGCGGCCCGCGCGCGTGCCGTCGCTTCACGGCAAGCCCAGCGTGCGCTGCAGGCGCTCGCGCCGGCGCACCAGCACCTCGCCGCCGTCGGCACCGGCGCGCCGCTCCAGCAGCGAACGCTCCTGCAGCACGCGGCGGTCCAGCCGCAGGCGGCCGTTGACCTCGAAGTAGGACGAGGTCAGCGACACGCGGCGCGCCTCGACCACGGTGTCGGGCGGCAGCGCGGCCCGCAGCTCGTCCAGCGTCTCGAAGGGCTTGCGCTGGCGCTGCTGCACCAGGCGCTCGGCGCTGCCCAGGTCCAGCCCGTCGATGGCCGCGGCGATCACCTCGCGCGGTGCGGTGTTGACGTTGACCGGCGTGGCCACCGGCAGCAGGTCGACCCAGGGCTCGAGCTTCTCGATGGTGGCGGCGTCCAGCCCCAGCCAGGCCAGGTCGGCCAGGCGCGCCGGCGCCATCGGCGCCGCGTCGCCGTCGTCGGCCGCCGGGTACCAGGCCCGGCGCAGTCCCGCGGCGATGCGGCCGCCGGTGTCGCCGGGCAGGCCGGCCTGCTGGCACAGGCGCTGCAACGCCTCGAGCTGCGGCGGCAACAGCTTGCCGCCTTCGAAGAGGCTGCGCAGGTTGAAGCGCGATTGCGCGTCCACGATGCTGCCCGACAGGAAGGCCTCGGGGCCCTCGTCCGAGACCTGGCCCTCGACGGCGAGGAAGGTCGACAGGCGGGCCTCGGCCAGTGGCGTCGCCCAGGGCTCGTCGAGCGAGTCGACCGGCTGCGCGCGGCGCTGGTTGTTGCGCTGGTCCTCGCGCAGGATCAGCCGCGCCCAGTCCAGCGCGCCGGCCAGGATCCACGCCGACTGCGTGCGGTCGCGCTCGGCGGCCTCCAGTTCGACGGCGCGGCGCTGCTGCCAGACCATGGCCGCGGCCAGCGTGGACACCAGCCCCAGGATGACCATCGCCAGCAGCAGCGCGGCGCCGCGCCGGCGCCGTCGGGCGAGGCAGGGCATGCGGCGGACGCGCCTCATCGCATCACCGGCGCCAGCGCGATGTCGCGCGTCAGCGTGCCGCCGGCCAGCGTGATCACCAGGCGCACCGCCTCGGGCAACGCCTCGGCGGCCGCCGTGCCGCCGCCCGCGGCACTGCCCGCGCCGGCTGGCGGCTGCGCGATGTCGCCGGTGGACTGGGCGTTGGTCCAGGCGTTGCCGCGAAAGTAGTAGAGCTGCCACCGGGCGGCGTCGTCGGCCAGTGTGAGGTGGCCGGGCTCGTGGCCCAGCAGCTGGAAGCTGGCCAGCCAGGCCTGCTGCAGCGGCGCGCGCTGGCTGTGCGCCGGGGCCGTCCAGCGCTGCCACTGGCCGCCGCGCACCGACCAGGTGACCAGCGCGACGCCGCCCTCGGCGCGCCGCGTCAGGCGCAGCGTCTGGCCGTCGAAGGCCAGCGGCGGCACGGCGCCGCTGTCGTGCAGGGCCTGCAGGTCCTGCTCCCACTGCGTCAACACCGTGGCCAGGCGCGACGTGCGATCCAGCGAGGCACGGTTGGCCTCGCGCGCGCGCAGCATGCCGGCGACGCCCTGCCAGGCCAGCGCGGCCAGGATGCTCATCACCAGCAGGGCGACCAGCAGCTCGACCAGGGTCAGGCCGCGCGACGGCCAGGGCCCCTGCACCGGCCGGCACCGCCGCGCGGCCGGGCGCTGCCGGTGAGGCCGCCCGCGCGTCACGAGCGCCCCACCACGGTCGACAGGGTGACCAGCACGCGGCCGGCCTCGTCGGCCACCACCGCGTCGACACGGCGGAAGTTCGGGTTGGGCGTGGGCCGCACGACCAGCCTGCCGGCATAGCGGCGGCCCAGCTGCTCGCAGCCGAAGTCGGCGTCGCCGACGCCGGGGAAGACGCGGGCCAGGCGCAGCGCGGTGAGCTGGTTGTCGGCGCACCACTGCGCGGCGGTCACGTCGGCCAGGCGCGCGGCGTTGTCGGTGAGCGCGCCGCTGGCGCGCACGCCGGCGGCCAGCGCAATGGCCAGCACCGCCAGTGCCACCAAGGCCTCCAGCAGCGTGAAGCCGCGCGCCGCGCGCATGGTCTGCGCAGCCGGCCTCAACGCGCGTCCACGCCGGCGACGGCAAAGGGCGCCAGCCCGTCGCTGGCGAGCTCGAGCCGGCGGTCGCCCAGGCTCAGCAGCACGCGTTGCGGTGGCAGGATGGCGTCGGGCCCCAGCACCAGCGCCGGCGCGCCCAGCACCTGCGCCGCGATGCGCCGGTCCAGCCAGCGCTGCGGCAGCGTGCGCCCCGGGGGCAGGCCGACGAAGCGGAAGTCGGCCGCGGCGTCGCCACCGGCGGCGACGATGAAGCGCACCGGCGCGGCCGATGCCCGCGCTTCGGCACGCGCCATCTCGAGCAGCACCGCCAGGCGCTCGCCCTCCTCGTCGAGCCGGGCCGCGTCGGCGTCGCGCAGCGTCAGCGTGACGATGCCGGCGGCCACCGCCACCAGCGCCAGCACCACCAGCAGCTCGATCAGCGTGAAGCCGGACCGGCGACGCGCATGCCCCGGGCCGCGCTGGCTGCCCCGCTCACTGCCACGAGCCGACGTCGGCATTGTTGCCCTCGCCGCCGGGCTGGCCGTCGGCGCCGAAGCTGAACACGTCGATCTCGCCTTTCACGCCCGGGTTCAGGTACTGGTAGGGACGGCCCCAGGGGTCGTTGGGCAACTTCTCGAGGTAGGGCTTCCAGTTGCCCGGAATGCTGCCGACGGTGGGCTTGCGCACCAGCGCCTCCAGGCCCTGCTCGGCGCTGGGGTAGCGCTGGTTGTCCAACTTGTACAGCTTCAGCGCCTGCATCAGGTTGTTGACGTCGGTGCGCGCCGCGGTGACGCGGGCATCGTCGGCGCGGTTGATCAGGTTGGGCACGATCAGCGCGCCCAGCACGCCGATGATCACCAGCACGACCATCAGCTCGATCAGCGTGAAGCCGCGTGCGGCGCGGGCCAGGGTCTTGGAGCGGTGCATGGGGGGCAGTGGGCTGGGCGGCGGGCTGGGCGGCGCGCTGCGGCCTGCGGCGCCGGCGATGGTGGGGCGCGCCACCGCATCGGTGCATGGGGAGGGCGCGGTCGGGACATGATAATCGGGCCATGTCGGCGCGCTGGTGGACCTTCGTGATCTGGGCGTTGGCCGCGGCCAGCGGCGTGGCCTGGGGCCTGCGCTTGTTCGCGCAGGGCCCGGCCCAGCCCGCGGGCGCGCAGGTGGCGCAGGCCGTGCCGCCGGGCGGTGACCTGTCGCGGCTGCTCGGTGCCGACGCCGCGCCCCCGGCCAGCGCGGCGGCCGCCGAACCGGTGGCCACCGACGCGCGGCTGCAGCTGGTGGGCGTGGTTGCCGCGCGCGGCGCCGCCGCCGAGGGCGTGGCGCTGATCGCCGTCGACGGCAAGCCACCACGCGCCTACCGCGTCGGCGCGCGGGTCGATGGCGAGCGCGTGCTGCAGGCCGTCGAGCCGCGCGGCGCCACGCTGGGGCCGCGCGGCGGGGCCGCCACCGTGTCGCTGCAGCTGCCACCGCCGCCGCCACCCGGCACCGGCACGCTGCCGCCGGCCACGCCCGGCGCGGCGGGCGCGCCGCCGCCGCCCGGCGACCCGACGCAGGCCCGCTTCGTCGCGCCGCCCGGCGCCGCCGCGCCGCCCCAGCCGCTGCAGCCTGCGCCGGCGCTGACGCCCGCGCCACCCCCGACGGGCCTTCCCCCGCTGCGTCCGTCGGGCCCGGTCACCGGCCCCGGGCCGGCCACGCAGTAGCCCTGCCTGGAAGGGCCGATGTCGGACGCGTCGTTCAGCCCGGCCCAGGACCTGCTCGCGCTGCTGGCAGACGAGTTGCGCGCGCATGCGCCGTTTGCGCAGATGCAGGCCGACGAGGTCGCCGCGTTCCTGCGCGCCGCCGAGCAGACCTACTACGCGCCCGGCGAGACGGTGATGCAGCCCGACGACGGACCGGCACCACGGCTGCTGTACATCCGCCGCGGCAGCGTCAGTGCGCGCGGGGCCGCCGGCGGCTTCGCGTCGCTGTCCAGCGGCGGCGTGCACTACGAGGCCGGTGACCTGTTCCCGGTGGCGGCCTTCGTCGGCCAGCGTCCGGTGCGCTCGGCCTACGAGGCGGTGGACGACCTGTTCTGCCTGGAGGTGCCGGCCGATGCGGCGCGCGAGCTGGCCGCGCGTTGCCCGGCCTTCGCCGACTTCCTGGCCGGCCGCGTGCAGCGGCTGCTGGAGCTGTCGCGCGAAGCGCTGCGCGCCGAGCAGGGCAGCCAGGCGCTGGCCGAGCAGTCGCTGGAGGCGCCGCTGGCGCGCCGGCCGCGCAAGACGCCCGTCGCGGTGGCGCCGGGCACCCCGCTGATCGAGGTGCTGCGCCTGATGCACGAGAAGCGCGTGGGTTCGGTGCTGGTGCTCGACGACGGAGGTCAGGCGCAGGGCATCCTGACGCGCCACGACGTGCTCGAGCGCGTCGCGCTGGCGCGGCCTGCCGACGACACGCCGATCGAGCAGGTGATGTCCGCCCCGGTGCTGACGCTGGACCTGGCGCACAGCGCCCAGGACGCGGCGCTGCTGATGACGCGGCATGGCATCCGCCATGTGCCGCTGACGGAGAACGGCCGCGTGGTCAGCGTGATCAGCGAGCGCGACCTGTTCGCGCTGCAGCGCCTGTCGCTGAAGCACGTGGGCGCGGCCATCCGCGCCGCCGAGGACGGCCAGGCGCTGGTGGCCGCCGCGGCGCAGATCCGCGAGCTGGCGGCGCACCTGCTGGCCCAGGGCCTGGCGGCGCAGCCACTGACCGAGATGCTCAGCCACCTCAACGACCTGCTCACCGAGCGCCTGGTGCAGCTGCACGCGCAGGACGCCGGGCTGGACCTGTCGCGCGCCTGCTGGCTGGCCTTCGGCAGCGAGGGCCGCAGCGAGCAGACCGTGGCCACCGACCAGGACAACGGCCTGCTGCTGGTCGACGAGATGCCCGACGACGAGCGCGCACGCTGGCTGGCGATGGCGCAGCAGGTCAACCAGGCGCTGGACGACTGCGGCTACCCGCTGTGCAAGGGCAACGTGATGGCCGGCAACCCGGCGCTGTGCCTGACCCAGCGGGAGTGGCTGGACCGCTTCGCCCACTGGATGGAGCAGGGCGCGCCCGAGGACCTGCTGCAGGCCAGCATCTTCTTCGACCTGCGCCCGCTGGCCGGGCGCGAGCCGCTGGCGGTGCCGCTGCGCGAGTTCATCACCCGGCGCGCGCAGGCGCTGCCACGCTTCCGCAAGCAGCTGGCCGACAACGCGGCGCAGATGCGGCCGGCGCTGAACTGGCGCGGCGCGCTGGACACCCACGACGAGGACGGCCAGGCCTGGCTGGACCTGAAGCTGGGCGGCAGCGCGGTCTTCGTCGAGGCGGCGCGCATCTGCGCGCTGGGCCACGGCGTGGCCGCGGTCGGCACGCGCGAGCGGCTGCTGCAGGCGGCCGAGCCCATGCGCGTGCCGGCCTCCGAGGCCGAAGGCTGGGTGGCGGCCTTCGAGGTGCTGCAGATGTTCAGGCTGCGCCTGCAGGTCGGGCCCGAGTGCGACGCCAAGCAGCCCAACCGCCTGGACGTGCGCCGACTCGGCGCCATCGACCGCCGGCTGCTGAAGGAGGCGCTGCGCGCGGCGCAGACGCTGCAGCAGCGCGTCGAGCTGGACTACGCCGGCTGAGCCGGCCGCCGCCATGCTGGACTGGCTGTTCCGCCGCAGCGCCGGGCCTGCCGGCAGGGCCGAGCGCTGGGTGGTGCTGGACGTCGAGACCACCGGGCTGGACCCGGACCGCGACACGCTGCTGGCCATCGCCGCGCTGGCGCTGCAGCGCGACGGCGATCGGCTGACGATCAGGCTGGCCGACAGCTTCACCGCGGTGCTGCAGCGCGATGCCGAGGGCTGCGACAAGGCCAACATCCTGCTGCACGGCATTGGCCTGGGCCGGCAGCGCGCCGGCGCCGATGCGGCACAGGTGCTGCGCGCCTTCGGCGACTGGTGCGGCGACGCGCCGCGCCTGGGCTACCACGTGGCCTTCGACCGCCGGATGATCGAGCTTGCCGAGGCGGCGACGCTGGGCCGGGCCAGGCGCGTCGACTGGGTCTGCATCGAGCAGCTGGCGCGTGCCAGCGAGCCGGCCGTGGGCCGCCAGGCGCTGGACGCCTGGCTGGAGCGCTACCGCATCCCCTGCCTGCGCCGGCACGACGCCGCCGCCGACACGCTGGCCACCGCGGAGCTGCTGCTGCGCCTGTGGCCGCGGCTGCGCCGCGAAGGCGTGCGCGATGCGGCGTCGCTGCGCAGGCTGGCCGAGCGCGCGCGCTGGCTGCCCGGCTAGGCGCGCCGTCTCAGTAGAGCATGTCGCCGAAGGGCACCGGCTCGGTGACCTGCTCGGCCAGCGGCCCGGGGTGCGAGGGGCCCGGGTCCTCGCCGTCGGCGACCTCGGTGAGCAGGGCGGCGGCGCTGCGCACCATCGGCCAGGCCAGCGTGGCGCCGGTGCCGTCGGTGCTCTCCATGCCCAGCTCGAGCAAGGCCGAGGCGCGGAACAGGTTGAGCGCCGCGTCGACGCCGCGGTGGCCGTGGCTGCGGCAGAACACGCAGTAGTCGGTGACCGGTTGCGCGATGCGCGCCGCCAGCATCAGCGCGGCATAGGCGGGCAGGCCGTCGATCATCAGCAGCTGGCGCTTGCTGGCGGCCATCAGGATCACGCCGACCATCACCGCCACCTCGAAGCCGCCGAAGGCGGCCAGCACCTCGATGGGCTCGGCGACGTCGCGGTGGCGCAGCTGCGCCGCCGCCAGCACCGCGGTGAGATGCGCCAGGTGCTCGGACGCCATCTGCGGGCCGGCGACGATGAGGTCGCGCAAGGGGCTGTCGGTGAGCCGCGAGATGACCAGGGCCGCGCTGGCCTGCGCGCCGATGCCCACGCCGGCCAGCACGGCGACGTTGCCGCGCAGCTTGTCGCCGATCTCCATGCCGGCGCGCATGCCGGCATGGGCCTGGTCCAGGCTCATTGCCGGGCCCACGCGCGCGTTGCGCGTGGCATGCGCGATCTTGCGCATCAGCAGGCGCTCGTGCGGGGCCAGGTTCTCGGCCATGCCGCAATCGACCACCGTCAGCTCCAGCTGCTGCGCGCGCGCGAAGACGGTCAGCGGCAGCTGGTTGGTGAGCAGCTTGCGCACCGTGTCGTGGGTGGGCCGCAAGCCGTGGCCGTCACCGATCTCGACACCCTCGACAGCCAGGCCATGGTCGGCGGCGAAGACCAGCAGCTGCGGGTCGTGGAAGCGCGGCTTCAGCGTGTTCTGCATCAGCCCCAGGCGGATGGCCAGGGGCTCGAGTTCGCCCAGGCTGCCGCCGACCTCGTTGCGGCGCTGCAGCTTCTCATGCAGCGCGCGCTCCAGCAGCGGGTTGCTGGTGGGCGAGACGAGCGAGCGGGCAGCCATGGCGGGCGCAGTGTATCGGCGCGCGATCAGCGCAGAAACAAGTCGTACACCGGGTTACAAGTCTCCTCGACCTGCGGATAGGCCAGCGTGCGCAGGAACTCGTCGAAGGCCGCCTCGTCACCCGCCGGCACCTGCAGGCCGACCAGGATGCGGCCGTAGTCGGCACCCTGGTTGCGGTAGTGGAACAGGCTGATGTTCCAGCCCGGGTGCATGGTCTCGAGGAAGCGCATCAGGGCCCCCGGGCGTTCGGGGAACTGGAAGCGGAACAGCCGCTCGTCGCGTGCCAGCTCGCTGCGCCCGCCCACCATGTGGCGCACATGTTCCTTGGCGAGCTCGTCGTCGGTGAGATCGACGGTGGCGAAGCCCTGGCGGCGGAACTGGCGCGCGATGCGTCCGGCCTCGTCGCGGCTGTGGATGGCCAGGCCGACGAAGACATGCGCCAGCTGGGCGTCGCTGATGCGGTAGTTGAACTCGGTGACGGCGCGCGGGCCGATCAGCTGGCAGAAGCGGCGGAACGAGCCGCGCGCCTCGGGGATGGTCACCGCGAACAGCGCCTCGCGCTGCTCGCCGAACTCGGCGCGCTCGGCGACGAAGCGCAGGCGGTCGAAGTTCATGTTGGCGCCGCAGGTGATGGCGGCCAGCGTCGCGCCCTTGAGCTTGTGCGTCTCGACGTACTGCTTGATCGCCGCCACGCCCATCGCGCCGGCCGGTTCGAGCACGCTGCGCGTGTCCTGGAACACGTCCTTGATGGCCGCGCAGACGGCATCGGTGTCGACGCGGACGTAGTCGTCGACCAGGGCGCGCGCCATGCGGAAGGTTTCGGCGCCGACCTGCTTGACCGCGGTGCCGTCGCTGAACAGCCCGACCTCGGGCATCAGCACGCGCCGGCCGCGCTGCACCGACTGCCACATCGCGTCGCTGTCCACCGTCTGCACCCCGATCACGCGCACCTCGGGGCGCAGCGCCTTGATGTAGGCGGCCACGCCCGAGATCAGCCCGCCGCCGCCGATGGCCACGAACACCGCATCCAGCGGGCCGGGGTGCTGGCGCAGCAGTTCCATCGCCACCGTGCCCTGGCCGGCGATCACGTCGGGGTCGTCGAAGGGGTGGACGAAGGTCAGCCCCTGCTCGCGCTGCAGTTCCAGCGCGCGCTGGTACGCGTCGCTGTAGCTGTCGCCGGCCAGCTCGACCTGGCCGCCCAGCGCGTGCACCGCGTCGACCTTCAGCTTGGGCGTGGTCACCGGCATCACGATGACGGCGCGGCAACCCAGCCGGCGCGCCGCCAGCGCCACGCCCTGGGCATGGTTGCCGGCCGAGGCGCAGATCACGCCGCGTTGCAGCGCCTCCGGCGGCAGCAGCACCATCTTGTTGTAGGCGCCGCGCAGCTTGAAGCTGAACACCGGCTGCTGGTCCTCGCGCTTGAGCAGCACCTTGTTGCCCAGCCGGCGCGACAGGTTGTGCGCCGGATCCAGCGGCGTCTCGCGGGCCACGTCGTAGACACGCGCCGTCAGGATGCGGCGCAGGTAGCTGTTGGCCAGGCGCAGCGCCGCCGGAGCGGGCAGGCGCGCCGGCGGCAGCGCAGCGCTGCGTGTGGGGACGGAGGGCATGTGTGGCAGGGGCTTGGGCGGCGCGGGGATGATACGAGGGCCCATCGACCGCACGGCGCCCGCGACAAGGCCAAAAAAAGGCCCGAGACCTTGTGGGCCTCGGGCCGAATCCACCAAGAATGGAGGTGGAGGAGACAATCGTTGGCGAACCGCGCGCAGGGCCTGCTGGGGTTGCTGGCGCAAGGCGCTGCGTCCACCGTGCAGCCAGTCTATCACCAGCATGCTGCAGTGCAATATCGCCACGCGATGATTTTTGGAGCGCCGACTCCAGTCCAGCAGCCACCCACATGCCGACGCACCACGCAGGAGCCTGAATCACATGGAATGCACCATTCACTGGACGCCGGGCACCGGCATGGGCTTCATCGCCGAGACCGGCAGCGGCCACCTGCTGGCCATGGACGGCGCCCCCGATGGCGGCGGCCGCAACCTGGCGCCCCGGCCGATGGAGACGCTGCTGGCGGGCGCCGGCGGCTGCACGGCCTATGACGTGGTGCTGATCCTGAAGCGTGGGCGGCAGGACGTGCATGGCTGCCAGGTCAAGCTCCAGGCCGAGCGCGCCGCGACCGATCCCAAGGTGTTCACCCGCATCCACATGCACTTCGTGGTCAGCGGCAAGGGGCTGAACGCGGGCGCCGTCGAGCGCGCCATCGCGCTGTCGCATGAGAAGTACTGCTCGGCCACCATCATGCTGGCCAAGACGTCGCAGATCAGTACCGGCTTCGAGATCGTCGAGTTGGGCTGAGGCGGCTGCGCGCGCCGACGCAGCGCCAGCCGGCGACGCGCTAGATGCGATGCGCGGTGAAGGTCATCACCCGGGCCGCGCCACGCATCAGCCAGCGCGCTGGTGCCGGCAGGGGCCAGGCGCCGGCGGCCAGGGCCTCGTCGGCATGGCGGCGCTCGTCGTCCTTCATCGCCGCGACGATGGCGCGCGAACGGGTGTCGCCCTCGGGCAGGCGATCGAGATGGCCGGCCAGGTGCTGCTCGACCTGGCGCTCGGTCTCGACGACGAAGCCCAGGCTCGCCGCGTCGCCCAGCCGTCCCGCCAGCAGGCCGATGCCGAACGCGCCGGCGTACCACAGCGGATTGAGCAGGCTGGGCCGGTCGCCCAGCTCTTCCAGGCGCTGCTGGGTCCAGGCCAGATGGTCGATCTCGTCGCGCGCGGCGGCGCCCATGCGCTCGCGCAAGGCCTCGCTGCGCGCCGTCAGCGCCTGGGCCTGGTACAGAGCTTGCGCACAGACCTCGCCGACATGGTTGACGCGCATCAGTGCGGCCGACTCTCGCCGCCGTGCGGCATCGGGCTCGCCCCCCTGCTGAACACCGGCCGGGTTGGGGCGGGCCGCATGCACCGCGCCCGACAAGGTGCGCAGCGCGTTGTCGAGGCTGACGAGAAGGCGATCGCTCACGTTCATCATTTGGCGCCAGAATAGCGCATGGGCCGCCCCGGATCGGGGTGGCGCCGGCGCCTGCCCCCGTTGTTGTCAGACAACATACACCCCGCTTTTCGGTGCCAAATCTTGGCAATGGGCGGAGCGGTCTGGTGCAATACGGGCAACTTCCGCTGAGGAGGTTGGCCTGATCAGCCCCTCGCCGGGCGGCCTTCCCGATCGGGACCTCTCGTTCAACCAAGGAGATCGTTGCAATGAAAAAATCCCTGCTCGCCCTGGCCGCTCTGACGGCATTCACGGGCGCGGCTTACGCCCAGTCGTCGGTCACGCTGTTCGGCATCGTCGATGCGAACGTGCGCAGCCTGAAGACCGGCAGCACCACCGTGAAGTCGCTGAGCCAGGACGGCATCGCTTCGAGCCGCCTGGGCTTCCGCGGCGTCGAGGACATCGGCGGCGGCCTGAAGGCCGGCTTCTGGATGGAAGGCGCGATCAACCCCGACACCGGCACCGCCGGCGGCCAGACCTGGCAGCGTCGTTCGACGGTCAGCCTGATGGGCGGCTTCGGTGAGATCCGTCTGGGTCGCGACTACACCCCGTCGTTCTGGAACTACACCGTGTTCGACCCGTTCGGCACCAACGGTGTCGCCTCGATGTTCCAGGGCATGTCGAACCTGGGTTCGGGTGCGACGACGCAAGTCCGTGCCAACAACACGGTCGGCTACTTCCTGCCCGCCATGGGTGGCCTGTACGGCCAGTTCCAGGTGGCTGCTGGCGAGAACGTCGCCGGCAACAAGTACACCGGCTTCCGCCTGGGTTACGCCGCTGGCCCGATGAACATGGCCGTGGCCCTGGGCAAGACCGCCAAGACCGGCGCGATGGTCGACAGCTTCAGCGACTTCAACGTCGCCGGCTCGTTCAACGCCGGCTTCGGCCGCCTGATGGCCCAGTACAGCAAGCGTGACTACTCGACGCTGGACCAGAAGAGCTACCTGCTGGGCGCCGTGATCCCGATGGGCGCCGGCAACTTCAAGGTCTCGTACATCAAGAGCAGCGGCACCACCGCCGCTCAAGAGAACAAGAAGTTCGGCCTGGGCTACGACCACAACCTGAGCAAGCGCACCGCGCTGTACGCCACCTACGGCAAGTTCGACGCCAAGGTCGGCACCGCTGCCGACACCACCGGCTACGAGTTCGGCATCCGCCACTCGTTCTGATGCTGCTGCGCCCTCGGGCGCACGTCGTCAGACCGCGAAAGGCCGCCCCCGGGCGGCCTTTTCTTCGTCCTGGCCTCATCGGCATGTTCCGGCCCGTACGCCACTGCCGCGCATGAACCCTCTTCTGCACAAGGCCGTGCTGGCGGCCTTCGCCGCCCTTGCGATGCTGGGCTGCGCGTCGGCACCGCCGAACACCGCCACCGCACCGGATGGCAGCGGATGGCATGCGGTGGCGCTCCCCGGCAAAGCCGCCACCGAGTACCGCTGGACGCACAAGCAGGGCCGCCGGGCACTGGCGGCCGTGGCCGACCGCTCGGCAAGCATGAAGCGCAAGCACCTGCGGTTGCCCCCCGAGGCCGTGGGCGAAGTCAGCTTCTCGTGGTGGGTCGACCAGTTGATCGCCGATGCCGACGTGTCGCGCGCCGAGACCGAAGACGCCCCGGTCAAGCTGCTGTTCGCCTTCGGCGGCGACCATGGCCGCTTGCCGGCCCGGGCGCGGCGACTGTTCGACCTGGCCGAGGCACTGACCGGTGAGCGGCCACCGTTCGCGACGCTGGTCTACGTCTGGGACCCGCGCGCGACACCCGAGACCGTGATCCTCAACCCCCGCACCGACCGCATCCGAAAGATCGTGCTGGACTCCGGCGATCAGGCCCTCGGGCGCTGGCGCGACCACCGGCGAAACCTGGCTGCCGACTACCGCCGCGCCTTCGGCGAAGATCCGGGGCAGTTGTTGTCGGTGGCGGTGATGACCGACAGCGACAACACCGGCAGCAGTGCGCGGGCCTGGTACGGCCCGATCGAGTTCCACCCGCCTGCCAGCCCCTGAGGCAGGCCCCGGCATCCGCAACCTGAGCCGCACCGCATCGGTGCTTCCCCGTCTGGCGGGGCACGGACCTTGCCTGATGATTCGGCGCCCGGCAGGCGCCCGCCCGACGCCCGATCTCCCCACCCGCCATGTTCGCCTTCGTCCTCCGCCGCCTGCTGCAAGCCATCGTCGTGATGCTGACGGTGGCCTTCATCGCCTTCATGCTCTTCCAGTACGTCGGCGACCCGGTCACCAACCTGCTGGGCCAGGACGCCACGCAGGAGCAGCGCGAGCAGCTGCGCAAGGACCTGGGCCTGGATCAGCCCTTCCCGGTGCAGTTCGCGCGCTTCGTCGGCAACGCCGTGCAGGGCGAGTTCGGCCTGAGCCTGCGCCAGGGGCGCAAGGTCTCGTCGCTGATCGCCGAGCGCTTCCCGGCCACGCTGGAGCTGGCCATGGCCGCCGCCGTGCTGGCGCTGGTGGTCGGCGTGCCGATGGGGGTCTACGCGGCGCTTCGCCGCGGCCGCTTCGGCTCGCAGCTGGTGATGACGCTGTCGCTGCTGGGCGTCTCGCTGCCCACCTTCCTGATCGGCATCCTGCTGATCCTGGTCTTCGCCGTGCTGCTGGGCTGGCTGCCCAGCTTCGGCCGCGGCGAGACGGTGAACCTGGGCGCCTGGACCACCGGGCTGCTGACGCGCGACGGCTGGGCGCACCTGGTGCTGCCCTCGATCACGCTGTGCGTGTTCCAGCTGGCGCTGATCATGCGCCTGGTGCGCGCCGAGATGCTGGAGGTGCTGCGCACCGACTACATCAAGTTCGCCCGCGCGCGCGGCCTGCACGACCGCAGCGTCTACTTCGGCCATGCGCTGAAGAACACCCTGGTGCCGGTGATCACCATCACCGGCCTGCAGCTGGGGAGCCTGATCGCCTTCGCCATCATCACCGAGACGGTGTTCCAGTGGCCGGGCATGGGCTTCCTGTTCATCCAGGCGGTGCAGTTCGCCGACATCCCGGTGATGGCCGCCTACCTGTGCCTGATCGCGCTGATCTTCGTCGTCGTCAACCTCGTCGTCGACCTGCTGTACTTCGCCGTCGACCCGCGCCTGCGCATCGAGAAGCCGGCCGGCGGCCATTGACCCAGCCGGCGCCGCGCTGACCCGACACCCACCCGCAACGCATGAGCACCACGCCCTCCCCCGCCGCGCCCGGCCGCCTGGCGCGCTTCCTCGACAGCGACGTCTGGCACAGCTTCACGCACTCGCCCACGGCGATGCTGGCGGCGGCCATCGCCGCGCTGTGCCTGTTCGTCTCGCTGTTCGCGCCCTGGGTGGCGCCGCACAACCCCTTCGACCTGGCGACGCTGAACCTGATCGACGCGCGCCTGCCGCCGGCCTGGGCCGAGGGCGGCAGCAGCAACTACCTGCTGGGCACCGACGACCAGGGCCGCGACATCCTCTCGGCGCTGTTCTACGGCGCGCGCATCTCGCTGTTCGTGGGCTTTGCCTCGGTGCTGCTGTCGGTGGTGGTGGGCGTGGGCCTGGGCCTGCTGTCGGGCTTCGTCGGCGGCCGCGTCGACGCCTTCATCATGCGCGTCTGCGACGTGATGCTGTCGTTCCCGTCGATCCTGATCGCACTGCTGATCGACGGCGTCGGCCGGGCGATGTTCCCCAACGCCCACGACACGCTGGCCTTCGGCGTGCTGATCGTCGCGATCTCGCTGTCGGGCTGGGTGCAGTACGCGCGCACGGTGCGCGGCAGCACGCTGGTCGAGCGCAACAAGGAGTACGTGCAGGCGGCGCGCGTGATCGGCGTCTCGCCCTGGCGCATCATGTCGCGCCATGTGCTGCCCAACGTGATGGGCCCGGTGCTGGTGCTGGCCACGATCCAGGTCGCGGCGGCCATCCTCACCGAGGCCACGCTGTCCTTCCTGGGCGTCGGCGTGCCGCCGACCAGCCCCAGCCTGGGCACCTTGATCCGCATCGGCAACGACTTCCTGTTCAGCGGCGAGTGGTGGATCACCATCTTCCCCGGCGTGATGCTGGTGCTGATCGCGCTGTCGGTGAACCTGCTGGGCGACTGGCTGCGCGATGCGCTCAACCCGCGCCTGCGTTGAACATGACGCCCCCAAGCTCACTTCGTTCGCTGCCCCCCGAGGGGGCGCTCAGGCCCTTCGGAACGGCCGTGCGGGCCTGATCCATGAAGCCCCCAAGCTCACTTCGTTCGCTGCCCCCCGAGGGGGCGCTCAGGCCCTTCGGAACGGCCGTGCGGGCCTGATTTCCCGATGACTGCTTCCACTCCCCTTCTCGAAGTCAAGAACCTGCGCGTCGAGTTCCCGACGCGCCGCGGCACGCTGCTGGCGCTGGACGACATCAACCTGTCGATCGCGCCGGGCGAGATCCTCGGCGTGGTCGGCGAGTCCGGCGCCGGCAAGTCGCTCACCGGCGCGGCCATCATCGGCCTGCTCGAGCCGCCCGGGCGCATCGCCGGCGGCGAGATCCGGCTGGACGGCCAGCGCATCGACCAGCTGCCGCCCGAGCAGCTGCGCAAGATCCGCGGCCGCCAGATCGGCGCCATCTTCCAGGACCCGCTGACCTCGCTGAACCCGCTCTACACCATCGGCCGCCAGCTGGTGGAGACCATCCAGACGCACCTGCCGGTGTCGGCCGACGAGGCCCGCCAGCGCGCCATCCGGCTGCTGCAGGAGACCGGCATCCCGGCCGCCGAGCAGCGCATCGACCAGTACCCGCACCAGTTCAGCGGCGGCATGCGCCAGCGCGTGGTGATCGCGCTGGCGCTGGCCGCCGAACCGAAGCTGATCGTCGCCGACGAGCCGACCACCGCGCTGGACGTGTCGATCCAGGCGCAGATCATTTCGCTGCTCAAGCGCCTGTGCAAGGAGCATGGCGCGGCGGTGATGCTGATCACGCACGACATGGGCGTGATCGCCGAGACCTGCGACCGCGTCGCCGTGCTCTACGCCGGCCGCGTCGCCGAGATCGGGCCGGTGGCCGACGTGATCCACCGCCCGCGCCACCCCTACACCGCGGGCCTGATGGGCTCGATCCCGGCGATGGACGAGGACCGCGAGCGGCTGCTGCAGATCGACGGCGCGATGCCGCGCCTGAACGCGATCCCGACGGGCTGCGCCTTCAACCCGCGCTGCCCGCAGGTGATGGACCGCTGCCGCCGCGAGCGGCCCGAGCTGCTGCCCGCCGGTGCCACGCGTGCCGCCTGCTGGCTGGTCGAGGAGGCGGCATGAGCGCGAACGTGCAAGCGAGCCCCCTGCAGGCCGCGCCCCTGGAAACCGCCACGCCGCTGGTCGAGGTGCGCGACCTGGCCAAGGTCTTCGACGTCTCGGCGCCCTGGCTCAACCGCGTCGTCGAGGGCAAGCCGCGGCAGTTCGTGCACGCCGTCGACGGCGTCAGCTTCCGGATCCAGCGCGGCCGCACGCTGGCGCTGGTGGGCGAGTCGGGCTGCGGCAAGAGCACGGTGGCGCGGCTGCTCGTCGGGCTGTACGCGCCGACGCGCGGCGAGGTGCTGTTCGACGGCCAGCGCACCGCCGAGCTGCAGGGTGCCACGCTGCGCACGCTGCGCCGGCGCATGCAGATGATCTTCCAGGACCCCTATGCCAGCCTGAACCCGCGCTGGAAGGTGCTGGACATCGTCGGCGAGCCGCTGCGCGAGCATGGCCTGGTGCCCGGCGCCGAGGCGCTGCGCGCCGCGGTGGCGGCGCTGCTGGAATCGGTGGGCCTGGCCGGCGCCGACGCCGACAAGTTCCCGCACCAGTTCAGCGGCGGCCAGCGGCAGCGCATCAGCATCGCACGCGCGCTGGCCACCCAGCCCGAGTTCCTGGTCTGCGACGAGCCGACCTCGGCGCTGGACGTCTCGGTGCAGGCGCAGGTGCTGAACATCATGAAGGACCTGCAGCGCGAGCGCGGCCTGACCTACCTGTTCATCTCGCACAACCTGGCGGTGGTGCGCCATGTCGCCGACCAGGTCGGCGTGATGTACCTGGGCCGGCTGGTCGAGGTCGCCGACAAGGCCGAGCTGTTCGCGCGCCCGCGCCACCCGTACACGCGCATGCTGCTCGACGCGATCCCCGACATCCACATGAGCGGCCGCGCGCGCACGCCGGTGCAGGGCGAGGTGCCCAACCCGCTGAGCCCGCCCAGCGGCTGCAGCTTCCACCCGCGCTGCCCGCATGCCGATGCGCGCTGCGCCGCCGAGCGGCCGGCGGCCACGGTGTTCAAGGGCGTCACCGTCGCCTGCCACGCTGTGCAGGAAGGGCGGATCTGAGCCCGGCGGCCGCGGCCGCCCCTGCGTCTCAGCCCGGCAGCAGGCGCTCGGCGGCGAACAGGTCTTCGACGCGCTCGCGCTCGCGGATCAGGTGCACGCGGTCGCCGTCGATCAGCAGCTCGGCGCCGCGCGGCCGGGTGTTGTAGTTGCTGGCCATCGCCATCGCATACGCGCCGGCCGAGAGCACCGCCAGGTGGTCGCCCGGCCGCAGGTCCAGCTCGCGCTCGCGGCCCAGCCAGTCGCCCGACTCGCACACCGGCCCGACGATGTCCCAGCGCCGCGCACCGGCGCCGCTGCGCGGCCGGCAGGGCTCGATGGCCATCCAGGCCTCGTACATGGCCGGGCGCACCAGGTCGTTCATCGCCGCGTCGACGATGCAGAAGTCGCGCCCGCCGGCCTCGGGGTCGCCGGGCTTGAGGTACAGCACCTCGGTGAGCAGCACACCGGCGTTGCCCACCAGCGAGCGGCCCGGCTCGAACAGGATCTCGCGCCCACCGTGGCCGCGCGCGTCCAGGCGCTGCAGCAGCCGCCGCACCAGCTCGGCCGCCGGCGGCGGCGTCTCGCCGCGGTAGGCGATGCCGAGACCGCCACCCACGTCGACATGGTGGATGGCGATGCCCTCGTGCTCGACGGCCTCGACCAGGTCCAGCAACCGGTCCAGCGCATCCAGGTAGGGTTCGGCCTCGGTGATCTGCGAGCCGATGTGGCAGTCGATGCCGGCCACGCGCAGCCCCGGCAGCTCGGCGGCGCGGCGGTAGGCCTGCAGCGCGCGGTCGTGCGCGATGCCGAACTTGTTGTTGCGCAGCCCGGTCGAGATGTAGGGATGGGTGCCGGCGTCGACGTCGGGGTTCACGCGCAGGCTGACCTGGGCCGTGCCGCCCTCGGACACCGCCACCTGGCTCAGGCGTTCCAGTTCGCCCTCGCTCTCGACGTTGAAGCAGCGCACGCCGGCGCGCAGCGCCTGGCGCATCTCGGGCGCGGTCTTGCCCACGCCGCTGAACACCACCTTGGCCGGGTCGCCGCCGGCGGCCAGCACGCGCGCCAGCTCGCCGCCCGAGACGATGTCGAAGCCGCAGCCGGCCTGGGCGAAGGTCTGCAGCACGGCCAGGCTGGCGTTGGCCTTCATCGCGTAGCAGATCAGGTGCGGCCGGCCCTGCAGCGCCTGCTGGTAGCCGGCCAGCGCATGCTGCATCGCGCGGCGAGAGTAGACGTACAGCGGCGTGCCGTGGCGTGCCGCCAGCGCGGACAGCGGGTGGCCGTCCAGGCACAGCTCCCCGCCTTCGCGGTGCAGGAAGGGCGCGCCGGGCAGCGGGTGGGGTGCACTCATCGCATGGCCCCCGACGCGGCGCCGGCCGCTGCGGCCGGCGGCAGCTTCAGCGGCGCCTTCTGGCCACAGCCGGCCAACAGCACCAGCGCGAGGGCTGCCGCCACCAACGCCGCCCCCGACCGCCCCGACCGCCCCGCCGACAAGGGCTTGTTGCCCGCCGCTACACTGCCTGTGCACCTTGGATTCATGCCACCGATTCTAGTGAGCGACCTGCCCGCCCCCGACCCGCTGAGCGACGCCGAGTACGACGCCGCCACCCGCGCCATCCTGGCCCGCATCGAGGCCCAGGCTGACCGCTGGCTGCAGCAGGGACTGGCCGACATCGACCCGCAGCGCACCGGTGGCCTGCTCGAGCTGCAGTTCGACGACGACAGCAAGATCGTCGTCAACACCCAGCCGCCGCTGCAGGAGCTGTGGCTGGCCTCGCGGCGCGGCGGCTGGCACTTCCGCTGCTGCGGCGGGCGCTGGCTGGAGGCGCGCGAGGGCGGCGAGTTCTTCGCGCTGCTGTCGCGCGAGCTGTCGCACCACGCGGGGCGCGAGCTGAAGATCGGCGATTGAGGCCCGGGCGCCGCGTCAGCGGCGGAACAGGTCGAGGATGCCGCGCTTCTCGTCGGCGCTGGTGGCACGCGGCACCTTGTCGTCCAGGCCGATGCTGGTGATGCCGCCGCCCTGCGCGAACTCGTCGAAGGTCCAGTAGGGTCCGCTGCGCACCACGCCCTCGGGCGGCGCCAGCGGCCGCTCGGGCTGGTCCTTCAGCGCATGGCGCATCCACTCGATCCACACCGGCAGCGCCAGGCCGCCGCCGGTCTCGTTGCTGCCCAGCTTGCGTGGGTTGTCGTAGCCTATCCAGCACACCGCCACCAGGCCCGGCGTGTAGCCGGCGAACCAGGCGTCCATCGAGTCGTTGGTGGTGCCGGTCTTGCCATGCAGGTCGCTGCGGCCCAGGCGCTGCTGCGCCGACGCGGCGGTGCCGCTGCGCGTGACCTCGGCCAGCAGCGCCGACATCACGAAGGCGTTGCGCGGCGAGATTGCGCGCTGCGCCTCGGTCAGTTCGGCGGGCTTGGTCTCGACCAGCAGCCGGCCCTTCTGGTCGGTGATGCGCGCGATCAGCAGCGGCGGCACGCGGTAGCCGCCGTTGGCGAACACCGCATAGGCCTCGGCCATCTGCATCGGCGTCACCGCGCCGGCGCCCAGCGCCATGGTCAGGTAGGGCGGGTGCTTGTCGGCGTCGAAGCCGAAGCGCGTGGCCCACTGCTGTGCGAAGGCGGTGCCGGTGGCCTGCAGCACGCGGATCGAGACCATGTTCTTGGACTTGGCCAGCGCCGTCTGCAGCGGCATCGCGCCGTCGAACTTGCCGTCGTAGTTCTTCGGCTCCCAGGGCTGGCTGCCGGTGGCGGCGGCGTCGAAGAACAGCGGCGCATCGTTGACCACGGTGGCCGGCGTAAAGCCCTTCTCCAGCGCCGCCGAGTAGATGAAGGGCTTGAAGCTGGAGCCCGGCTGGCGCCAGGCCTGGGTGACGCGGTTGAACTTGGTCTTGCGGTGGTCGAAGCCGCCGACCAGCGCCCGCACCGCGCCGGTGCCGGGCTCCATCGCGATGAACGCCCCCTCGACCTCGGGCCGCTGGGTCAGGCTCCACTCGCCCTTGGCGCCCTTGATCGCGCGCACCACGGCGCCGCGGCGGATCTGCACCTTGGGCGAGGCGCGCTCGCTCAGCCCCGAGGTGACCGGCTTCAGGCCCTCGCCGGTGACGGTGATGCTGTCGCCCGACATCAGCATCGCCACCACCTTGCGCGGGCTGGCCTCCAGCACCACCGCGGCCAGCAGGTCGTCGTTGTCGGGGTGGTCGGCCAGCGCCTCGGCCACGCGGGCGTCAAGCAGCGCCGGGTCGGCCGGCAGGTCCACGTAGGCCTCGGGGCCGCGGTAGACCTGGCGCAGCTCGTAGTCCATCAGGCCCTTGCGCAGCGCCTTGTAGGCCACCAGCTGGTCGGCGGCGTGCACCGTCAGGTGCACGTCCAGGCCGCGCGTGTAGGCATCTTCACCGTACTGCGAGAAGACCAGCTGGCGCGCCGTCTCGGCGACGAACTCGGCATGCGTGGCCTGGTCGGACTGCTGGCGGTAGCGCAGCACCTGGGCCAGCGCGGCGTCGCGCTGGTTCTCGGTGATGAAGCCGTTGTCGAACATGCGCTCGATGATCCAGCGCTGCCGCGTCGTCGCCCGGCGCGGGTTGGTGATCGGGTTGAAGGCGCTGGGCGCCTTGGGGATGCCGGCCAGCATCGCCGCCTCGGCCACCGTCACGTCCTTGAGCTTCTTGCCGAAGTAGATCTCGGCCGCGGCGCCGAAGCCGCTGGCGCGCTGGCCGAGAAAGATCTGGTTCATGTACAGCTCGAGGATCTGGTTCTTGTCGAGCTGGTTCTCGATCTGCAGCGTGAGCAGGATCTCGTAGATCTTGCGCGTGAGCGACTTCTCCGTACTCAGGTAGAAGTTGCGCGCCACCTGCATGGTGATGGTGGAGAAGCCCTGGCTCTTGAAGTCGCGCAGGTTGGCCAGCGCGGCGCGGGCCACGCCGCGGTAGTCCACGCCGCCATGCTGGTAGAAGCGCGCGTCCTCGGCGGCCAGCACGGCGTCCTTCATCACCTGCGGCATCTCGGCGATGGGGATGAAGGTGCGCCGCTCGACGCCGAACTCGCCCAGCTGCACGCCGTCGGCCGAGAACACGCGCATCGGCAGCTTGGGCCGGTACTCGGTCAGGCTGGTGACCGCCGGCAGGTTGGCATAGGCCACGGCCAGCGCCGTGCCCACCAGCAGCCCGCCGGCCAGCAACGCGGCGGCGGACAGGCCAGACGCCCAGGCCAGGCTGCGCAGCACCGTGCGCAGGGCGGTGTTCGGGCTGGGACGCGCGGGCGCGTTCGGGGCGGGCGGCTCGGCTTGGCTCATGAAGGTCCCGGTGGGCCGGGAGCGGGATTATAGGAAGCGCCCCCGTGCGAACCCCGAGACCACACGCGGCACGCCGCGGTCACGCTTGCCGCTTGTTTCAACTGCCGCAAGCAGCGTCTGCCGCGGGCAACGTGGGAGGGGGTCAAAACCCCCGTTTTTCTTTCTTGCTCAAGGGCTTTACTGCTAGCATTGAAGTAACTTCTTAACAAGCCTGGGGTCCCCATGCCTCAGGGTCGCCAGGCTCGGGAGTGTTGACTTTGGGCTTTCTGGACCGCCTGCGGGGCCATCGCCACGCGCCGATGATCGGCCTCGACATCAGTTCGTCCAGCGCCAAGCTGGTGGAGCTTGGCCAGACCGGCCATGGCGCCTACATCGTCGAGCGCTTCGCCAGCGAGCCCTTCGAGAAGGGCTGGATCACCGATGGCCAGATCGAGAAGTTCGACGAGGTCGCCGACGCGGTGAAGCGGCTGGTGGTGAAGAGCGGCACGCGCACCAAGCAGGTGGTGATGGCGATGCCGCAGTCGGCGGTGATCACCAAGAAGATCATGCTGCCGGCCGGCCTGCGCGAAGAGGAGATGGAGATCCAGGTCGAGTCCGAGGCCAACCAGTACATCCCCTTCTCGCTCGACGAGGTGAGCCTGGACTTCTGTGTCATCGGCCCCAGCCCCACATCGGCCGGCGACGTCGAGGTGCTGATCGCCGCCTCGCGCAAGGACCGCGTGCAGGACCGCCAGGCGCTGGCCGAGGCCGCCGGCCTGAAGCCGGTGGTGCTGGACATCGAGAGCCATGCCTCGAGGCTGGCGATGAGCCGCATCGTCTCGGCCCTGCCCAACGAGGGCCGCGACGCGCTGGTGGCGCTGTTCGAGATCGGCGCCGACACCACCAGCCTGAAGGTGCTGCGCGACGACGAGATGGTCTACGACCGCGACCAGGCCTTCGGCGGCAGCCAGCTGACCCAGCTGATCAGCCGCCAGTACGGCTTCAGCTTCGAGGAGGCCGAGGCCAAGAAGCTCTCGGGCGACCTGCCCGAGGACTACGAGAGCGCGATCCTGGCGCCCTTCGTCGACAGCCTCAGCCAGGAGATCGGCCGCGCGCTGCAGTACTTCTTCACCAGCACGCCGCACCACAAGGTGCACTACGTGATGCTGGCCGGCGGCACCGCCACGCTGCCCGGCCTGAAGGACCGCGTCACCGAGCTGACCAACTTCGCCTCCAGCATCGTCAACCCCTTCGACCAGATGCAGCTGGGCTCGGCGGTGCGCGAGGCGCGCCTGCGCCGCGAGGCGCCGTCGTACCTCACGGCCTGCGGCCTGGCGATGCGGAGGTTCCTGCAGTGATCCTGATCAACCTGCTGCCGCACCGCGAGGAAGCGCGGCGCCAGCGCAAGCAGGCCTTCTTCGTCGGCCTGGGTGCCAGCGCCGCCGCCGGCGCGGTGCTGGTCGGGCTCTGGTACACGGTGCTGCAGCAGCTCACCCAGGCCCAGGAGTCGCGCAACAGCTTCCTCAAGGGCGAGATCGCGCGGCTGGACGCGCAGATCAAGGACATCGCCACGCTGCGCGCCGAGATCGAGGCGCTGAAGGCGCGCCAGAAGGCCGTCGAGGACCTGCAGACCGACCGCAACGTGCCGGTGCACCTGCTCGACGAACTGGCGCGCCAGACGCCCGAGGGCGTCCACCTCACCGCCGTGCGCCAGACCGACAAGACGGTGGCCATCAACGGCGTGGCGCAGACCAACGAGCGCGTCTCGGAGCTGCTGCGCAACACGCTGAACAACTCCCCCTGGCTGGAGAAGCCCGAGCTGGTCGAGATCCGCAGCGTCGCCGCCACCACCGCCAACCGCGAGCAGCGCCGCATCTTCGAGTTCCAGATGCGCGTCTCGATCAAGGCGCCGGCCGCCGCCGCGGCACCCGCTGCCGGCGCCGCCTCGGCCCCCGCCGCCGCCCCGGCGCGTTCCTCCTGAGCCCACGCCATGGCCAAGGCATCCACCCTCAACTTCGAGCTCAGCAGCCTCGTCGACAACGCGACGGCGCAGTTCCGCGGGCTCAACCCCAACGAGCCCGGCCAGTGGCCGCTGCTGCCCAAGCTGGGCGCCTGGCTGGCCGCCGGTGCCGCGGTGCTGTTCGCCGGCTGGTTCCTGCTGGTGTCCGGCGCCAGCGACGAGCTGGAGGCCTCGCGCCTGCAGGAGCCCAAGCTCAAGGAGGACTACCGCAACCGGCTGGCCCAGGCCGTCAACCTGGCCGAACTGCGCAAGCAGAAGCTGCAGGTGCAGGAGTACGTGAACCAGCTCGAGAAGCAGCTGCCCGGCAAGGCCGAGATGGACGCACTGCTGTCCGACATCAACCAGGCCGGCCTGGGGCGCGGCCTGCAGTTCGAGCTGTTCCGGCCCGGGCAGGTGCAGATCAAGGACTACTACGCCGAGCTGCCCATCGCCATCCGCGTCAGCGGCCGTTACCACGACCTGGGCAGCTTCGCCGCCGACGTCGCCAACCTGTCGCGCATCGTCACCCTGCAGAACCTCAGCCTGACGCCGGTGCAGGGCCGCGACATCGCCACCGGCCTGCTGGCGATGGACGCCACGGCGCGCACCTACCGCTACCTGGACAAGGTCGAGATCGACGAGCAGCGCAAGGCCGCGCGGCCCAAGCCCGGGGCGGCCAAGTGAGCGCGCACATGAGCCTCCGCCGTCACCCGCGCGCCGCGTGGCCGCTGGCCGCGCTGTCGCTGGCGGCGCTGCTGCTGGCCGGCTGCAGCGCCGACCACGACGAGCTCAGCCAGTGGATGGAGCAGCAGCGCCGCGAGGTCAAGCCGCGCGTCGCGCCGCTGCAGCCACCCAAGCGCTTCGACCCGCAGCCCTACACCGCCGCCCAGCTCACCGAGCCTTTCAGCAACCAGAAGCTCAGCGTGGCGCTGAAGCAGGACGCGCGCCAGCCGAACTCGCTGCTCGCCGCCGAGCTGAACCGGCGCAAGGAGCCGCTCGAGGCCTACCCGCTGGACAGCATGGCGATGGTGGGCAGCGTCAACCGGCAGGGCCAGCCCTACGCGCTGCTGCGCGTGGACAACCTGCTCTACCAGGTCAAGGTGGGCGACTACCTGGGCCAGAACAACGGCCGCGTGCTGCGCATCACCGAAACCGAAGTGACGCTGCGCGAGGTGGTGCAGGACGCCACCGGCGAAGCGATCGAACGCCCGGCAACCCTGCAGCTGCAGGAGCGCGCGCGATGAGCATCCCTCAGGAGACCCCCACGATGTTGCACTGGCGAGCCGCGCTGGCCGCGCTGGCCTCGGTCGCCGCGCTGGCGACCCCCCTCGCGGCCTGGGCGCAGAACAAGATCCAGTCCATCAGCAGCAGCCTGCAAGGCGGCATCGAGGTCGTGCGCGTCGAGCTGTCCGAACCGCTGACCGCGGTGCCGGCCGGCTTCTCGATCCAGTCGCCGGCGCGCATCGCCGTCGACCTGCCCGGCGTGACCAACGCGATGGGCCGCAACAGCCTGGAGATCAACCAGGGCAACCTGCGCTCGGTGGCCGTGGCCCAGGCCGGCGAACGCACGCGGCTGGTGCTGAACCTGAAGCAGGCCAGCGGCTACCGCGCGCAGCTGCAGGGCAACGCGCTGCTGCTGATCCTGGACACCGAGACCACGCTGGCGGCGGCGCCGGGCCAGCCGGCCGAGGCCACCGCCACCCAGTTCGCACCACCGCAGAACACCACGCCGCAGGGGCTGCGCGACATCGACTTCCGCCGCGGCGCCGACGGCGCCGGCCGCGTCATCGTTGCCCTGCCCAGCACCCAGGTCGGCGTCGACATCCGCCAGCAGGGCCAGAGTCTGGTCGTCGAGTTCCTGCGCTCCACGCTGCCCGAGCAGCTGCGCCGCCGGCTGGACGTGGCCGACTTCGGCACGCCGGTGCGGACGGTCTCGACCTTCCAGGCCGGCGACCGCGTGCGCATGGTCGTCGAGCCCAGCGGCAACTGGGAGCACAGCGCCTACCAGAGCGACAACCAGTTCGTGCTCGAGGTGCGGCCGGTGCGGCTGGACCCGAACAAGCTGGTTGCCGGCACCGGCTTCCTGGGCGAGAAGCTCAGCCTCAACTTCCAGAACATCGAGGTCCGCGCGCTGCTGCAGGTCATCGCCGACTTCACCAACTTCAACGTGGTCACCAGCGACACCGTCACTGGCAACGTCACGCTGCGGCTGAAGGACGTGCCCTGGGACCAGGCGCTGGACATCATCCTGCAGAGCAAGGGCCTGGGCGTGCGCAAGAACGGCAACGTGCTGTGGATCGCGCCCAAGGACGAGCTGTCCGCCAAGGAACAGGCCGAGCTGGAGGCACGCAAGAAGGTCGCCGAGCTGGAGCCCACGCGCACGCAATCCTTCCAGCTGAACTACGCACGTGCCGAGGACGTGGCGCGCAACCTCAGCGGCCAGTCGCAGGCCGGCGGCGCAGGTGCTGCGCTGGCCCTGCCCGGCGGCACGGCGGCGCCCACCTCGCGCATCCTGTCGGCGCGTGGCAGCGTGCTGGCCGAGACGCGCACCAACCAGATCTTCGTCACCGACATCCCGTCCAAGCTGGAGGAGGTGCAGAACCTGATCAGCAAGATCGACGTGCCGGTGCGCCAGGTGCTGATCGAGGCGCGCATCGTCGAGGCCGACGACACCTTCGGCCGCGCGCTGGGCGTCAAGCTGGGCGGGCAGGACCTGCGCGGCGTGCGTGGCGGCGTGCCCGGCTACTCGGTGGGCGGCGACAACCGCATCGTCTTCGGCGGCAACTACGCCGCCATCGGCAGCGCCACCAACCAGCCCGGCATGGGCACCTTCACCGACAGTTCCTTCGTCAACCTGCCGGCCAACACCAGCAGCCTGGGCGGCGCCGCGGCGGCCACCTTCGCGCTGTCGCTGTTCGGCGCCAGCGCCAACCGCTTCCTGAACCTGGAGATCTCGGCGCTGGAGGCCGAGGGCAAGGGCAAGATCGTCTCCAGCCCGCGCGTGCTGGCCTTCGACAAGGAGCGCGCGCTGATCGAGCAGGGCGAGGAACTGCCCTACCAGGCCGCCACCAGCAGCGGCGCCACCCAGGTGCAGTTCCGCAAGGCCATCCTCAAGCTCGAGGTGACGCCGCAGATCACCCCCGAGGGCAGCGTGATCCTCGACGTCGACATCAACAAGGACAGCGTCGGCCGCAGCACCACCGCCGGCTTCGCCATCGACACCAAGCATGTCAAGACGCAGGTGCTGGTGGAGAACGGCGGCACCGTGGTCATCGGCGGCATCTTCACGCAGGTCGAGCGCGACAGCGTCAACAAGGTGCCGCTGCTGGGCGACATCCCGGTGCTGGGCGTGCTGTTCCAGAACAAGGCGCGCAGCACCAACAAGACCGAGCTGCTGATCTTCCTGACGCCGAAGATCGTGACCGAGCGCGCCACCTCGCGCTGAGCCGGCCACCTGCATCCAGGGACTCAAGATGAAGTTGCAACGGTACTTCTCGATCGTCGGGCTGCTGGGCCTGCTGGGCCTGGCCGCCTGCGGCGGCGGCGGCGGCGCCGCCGGCACGCCGCCCTTCGGTGGTGGTGGAGGTGGTGGTGGTGGCGGCGGGGGCAATGCCGCGGTGGCCGACCTGACCGTGGTGCTGGCATCGCCCACCGTGCCCAACACCGGCAACGCCACCGTGCTGGCCACGGTGACGGCACTGGACGCCAACCGCAACGCCCTGGCCGCGGTGCCGGTCACCATCGCCGCCAATGCCAACGCGGTGGTCACCATCGGCGGCAGCGCCGGCTCGGTCACCGGCACCGACGGCCGCATCACGGCGCAGATCGGCATCGGCTCGGACACCACGCCGCGCGACATCACCATCAGCGCCACCGCCAACGGCATCACCAAGAGCGCCGTGCTGAAGGTCGTCACCAGCCCGGCCGGCGCCACGCCGACCAGCATCGAGCTGATCGCCAACGCCACCAGCGTGGGCACCGGCGGCGAGGAGGTGCAGGTGCGTGCCTTCGTCAAGGACGCCAGCAACAACACCCTGGCCGGGGTGCCGGTCACCTTTGCCACCACCCAGGGCACGCTCAGCGGCGCGCCGGCGGTCACCGACGCCGGAGGCTCGGCCGCCGCCACGCTCACTGCCGGGGCCAACAAGAGCAACCGCATGGCGCGTGTCACGGTGGCATCGGGCACGGTCAGCAGCTTCATCGACCTGCCGATCAACGGCACCAAGCTCACGTTGTCCGGCCCGACCTCGCTGATCCGCGGCGCCAGCGCCACCTTCGACGTCGTCGTCACCGACTCGCGCAGCAACATCGTGCCGGGCGTGGTCATCACGGCCACCAGTTCGCTGGGCAACCCGCTGACCGCGGTGGGCGGCAACACCAGCAACGCCAACGGCCAGGTGCGCTACAGCTACGCGGCCACCAACCCCGGCACCGAGGGCCTGGTGTTCAGCGGCGCCGGCGCCAGCATCTCGCCGTCGCCGGCGCTGGTGATCAGTGCGCAGAACTTCGGCTTCATCTCCCCGGCTCCCAGCAGCACGGTGGCCGTGGGCGCATCGCAGACGGTGGTCGTGCGCCTGCAGGGCGTGACACCGCTGGCCGGCAACCTGATCCGTTTCGCCGCCACCGGCGGCACGCTGTCGGCCACCACCGCCACCACCGATGGCAGTGGCGACGCCAGCGTGGCCATCAGCTCCAGCTCGGCCGGCCCGGTGACGGTGCAGGCCACCGTCGAAGCCAGCGGCACGACGACCACGCTGCCGCTGCAGATCGTGGCCACGACGCCGTCCAAGCTGGTGCTGCAGGCCACGCCCACCGCGCTGGCCCCCAACCAAGGTGGCAGCACGGCCAACCAGGCGCAGGTGATGGCGCGCGTGACCGACGCCGCCGGCAACCCGGTCCAGGGCAAGACCGTCAACTTCCGGCGCGTCTCGGATCCCAGTGGCGGCAACCTGCTGCAGGCCTCGGCCACCACCGATGCCAGCGGCCAGGCCACGGTCGCCTACCGCTCGGGCAGCGAGAGCACCGCCAACAACGGGGTCGTGCTCGAGGCTTCGGTGGCCGACTTCCCGGCGGTGGTCGGCACCACCATGCTGACCGTCAACCAGACCTCGCTGTTCATCGCGCTGGGCACCGGCAACGTCGTCGAGAACCTCGACCCGCAGACCTACAAGAAGGACTGGGTGGTCTACGTCACCGACGCCAACGGCATCCCGGTCAACGGCGCGACGCTGACGCTCAAGGCCATCCCGGTGAACTACCGCACCGGCCGGCTGACCTGGAACGGCGCGCTGTGGGTGCCGGACTACAGCGGCGCCGGGCCACTGGCCCTGCCACCGCCCTACACCGACCCCGGCTACCCGGGCATCTACTCCTGCCGCAACGAGGACGGCAACACCAACGGCGTGCTCGATGCCGGCGAGGACGACAACGGCGACGGCGTGCTGTGGCCCGGCAACGTGATCGCGGTCACCCCGAGCACCATCCAGACGGTCAACGGCCGCGCCACGATCTCGCTGGTCTACGCCGAGTCCTATGTGCCCTGGGTCGACGTCAGGCTGACGGCGACGGCCACCGTCACCGGCACCGAGTCGCGCAACGACGCGCAGTTCGTGGTCGTCGGCATGGCCTCGGACTTCAACGTCGAGGCCAATCCGCCGGCTGGTGTCGTCAGCCCCTTCGGCGATCGCCCCAAGGGCGGCGCCAGCTGCGCGCGCGTGCTGCCCTGATCGCAGGATGCGGCTGGCCCTGGTCGGCATGCCCGGCAGTGGCAAGTCCACGGTCGGGCGCCACCTGGCACGCCAGCTGGGGCTGGGTTTCGTCGACAGCGACCACGAGATCGAGGCGCGGATCGGCATGCCGATCCGCAGCTTCTTCGCCGAGCGCGGCGAAGCCGCCTTCCGCGACCTCGAGCAGGACGTCATCGACGAGCTGACGCAGCGCGACGACACCTTGCTGGCCACTGGCGGCGGCGCCGTGCTGCGGCCTAGCAACCGCGACGCGCTGCACTCGCGCATGCACGTGTTCTACCTGCGCGCCACGCCCGAGGACCTGCACCGCCGCCTGCGCCACGACCAGCAGCGCCCGCTGCTGCAGGTGGACGACCCGCTGCGGCGCCTGCGCGAGCTGTTCCGCGAGCGCGACCCGCTGTACCGGCGCACCGCGCACTACGTGGTCGAGGCGGCACGCCCCTCGGTCCCGGCGCTGATCGGCATGGTGCTGATGCAGTTGGAGCTGGCCGGCCTGGTCGATCCGCGCCAGGTGCCATCGCAGGTCGGGCGCCCGCCGGCGCAACCGTAAACTCGGCGGCCATGCACAGCAGCCCCCGCACGGTGGCCGTCGCCACGCCGGGCGGCCGCTACGACATCCTGATCGGCGCCGGCCTGCTGGCCCGGCCCGAGAGCTTCGCCGGCCTGCCGCGCTCGGCGCAGGCGGTGATCGTCAGCAACCCGACCGTCGACGCGCTGTACGGCGACGCCCTGCAGGCGGCCGTCGCGCCGCAGCACGGCCAGGTCACGCGGCTGCGGCTGCCCGACGGCGAGCAGCACAAGCAGTGGCCGACGCTGAACCAGCTCTTCGAGCACCTGCTGCGCCAGGCCTGCGACCGCAAGACGGTGCTCTACGCGCTGGGCGGCGGGGTGGTTGGCGACATGACCGGCTTCGCCGCCGCCTGCTACATGCGCGGCGTGCCCTTCGTGCAGGTGCCGACCACGCTGCTGGCGCAGGTCGACTCGTCGGTGGGCGGCAAGACCGCGATCAACCACCCGCTGGGCAAGAACATGATCGGCGCCTTCTACCAGCCGCAGCGCGTGGTCTGCGACCTGGCGGCGCTGGCCAGCCTGCCGCGCCGCGAGTTGCTGGCCGGGCTGGCCGAGGTGATCAAGTACGGCCCCATCGCCGACGCCGGCTTCCTGGGCTGGATCGACCAGAACCTGGAGGCCCTGCTGGCCGGCGACCCTGGCGCGCTGGCCCAGGCGGTGCAACGCAGCTGCGAGATCAAGGCCGAGGTGGTGGGCGCCGACGAGCGCGAGGCGGGCCGCCGCGCCATCCTGAACTTCGGCCACACCTTCGGCCATGCCATCGAGGCCGGCCAGGGCTACGGCCAGTGGCTGCATGGCGAGGCCGTGGCCTGCGGCATGGGGCTGGCGGCGGCGCTGTCGGCCGAACTGGGCCTGATCGACGGCGCCGACGCCCAGCGGCTGCGCGCGCTGATCGCGCGCGCCGGGCTGCCGCTGCAGCCGCCAGCCATGCCCGCCGCGCGCTGGTTCGAGCTGATGGGCGTGGACAAGAAGGCCCAGGACGGCGCCATCCGCTACATCCTGCTGGACGGTGCCGGCAGTGCCACGCTGCGCGCCGTGCCCGACACGGTGGTCGCGGCCATGCTGCGCCGCCACGGCGCGCTGGCGTGAGCGTGCACCCACCCGCCGCGCAGCCGGGGCGGGTGCTGGCGCCCTGGGCCAGCGACCCGCGCCGCAGCCGCGGCCGTCGCTTCGACGAGGGCTCGGCCGCGCCGCGCAGCGAGCACCAGCGCGACCGCGACCGCATCGTGCACAGCAACGCCTTCCGGCGCCTGGTCTACAAGACCCAGGTCTTCGTCAACCACGAGGGCGACCTGTTCCGCACCCGGCTCACGCACTCGCTGGAAGTGGCGCAGCTGGCGCGCTCGGCGGCGCGGCTGCTGGCGCTCAACGAAGACCTGGTCGAGGCCATCGCGCTGGCGCACGACCTGGGCCACACGCCCTTCGGCCATGCCGGCCAGGACGCGCTGAACGCCTGCATGGCGGCGCATGGCGGCTTCGAGCACAACCTGCAGAGCCTGCGCGTGGTCGACCGGCTGGAGCAGCGCTACCCGGGCTTCGACGGCCTGAACCTGACCCACGAGACCCGTGTCGGCATCCTCAAGCACTGCTCGGCGGCCAACGCGCGGCGGCTGGCGGCGCTGGAGCCGGAGGGCCCGGCGCAGCGCTTCATCCTGGGCCAGCGCCCGCACCTGGAGGCGCAGCTGGTGAACCTGGCCGACGAGCTGGCCTACAACGCGCACGACATCGACGATGGCGTGCGCTCGGGCCTGCTGCAGCTGGCGCAGCTGCGCGAACTGCCGCTGTTCGCCCGCTTCCACGACGCGGTGCTGGCCGATTACCCCGGGCTGGCCAGGCCAGAAGGTGAGCGCCGGCTCCTGGCCGAGACCCTGCGCCGCCTGTTGTCGTCGACGCTGTTCGATCTGGTCGAGACCACCGCCGCGCGGCTGCGTGAACACGGCGTGCGCGACGCCGGCGAGGTGCCGGCACTGCCCCCGCTGGTGGCCCTCAGCCCGGGGTTTCGCGAGCAGGCCGACGCGCTGAAGCGCTACCTGTTCCGCGCGCTGTACCGCCACGAGCAGGTGGTCTGCACCACGGCGCGCGCGCGTCGGGTGGTCGAGGAGCTGTTCGGCGCCTACTGCGCCGATCCTTCGCTGTTGCCGGCCGAGCATGCCGGCAAGGCCCTGGAGCCCGGTGCCGGCGGCGGCCCGCGCGCCGTCGCCGACTACATCGCCGGCATGACCGACCGCTTCGCGCTGCGCGAACACCACCGCATCAGCGGCCAGCGCCTGTTCGACGACGACGAGCTGGCGCTGGCCGGCCCGGCGGTCTAGCCCACCCGGAGCGCGGCGGCGATGGCCCGGCTGCCACGCCTGGTGCTGCCGGCGCACGCGCACCATGTGGTCCTGCGCGGCACCGGCGACCGCCCGGTGTTTGCCGACGAGCTGGACCGCGACGCCTTCGTCGCCGCGCTGCTGGCGGCAGGTGCCGCCACCGGCGTGGCCGTGCAGGCCTTCGCGCTGCACACGCACGAAGCCCAGCTGCTGCTGACGCCGCCGCTGGCCGCTTCGCTCAGCCGCTGCATCCAGGCCCTGGGCCGGGCCTACGTGCCGGCGCACAACCGGCGCCATGGCCGCAGCGGCTCGGTCTGGGACGGCCGCTTCCGCTGCGCCGTGGTCGAACCCGGCGACACCCGGCTGGCCGTGCTGTGCCTGATCGACGGTGGCTGGCTGGACGGCAGCGAGGCGCCGCGCACCAGCGCGCCGCATCGCCTGGGCGGCCCGCGCCTGGCTGGCCTGGACGATCCGCCGGAGTACTGGGCGCTGGGCAACACCCCCTTCGAGCGCGAGGCAGCCTACCGCGAGCTGCTGGCCGATCGCCACCCCGGCCCCGAACAGGCCGCGCGCCTGCGCCGCGCCGCGCTGGGCGGCTGGGCGGCCGGCAGCGCCGCCTTCGCCGAGCAGGTGGCGGCGCTGAGTGCGCGCCCGGCACGGCCCCGGCCACGCGGACGCCCCCGGCGCGGTCCCCAGCCAGGCTGAGCCGCTCCGGCGCACCGCCGGGGGCCGGGCCGTCGTCCGTGGGCCGAGCGCCGCGGTCGCGCAGGATGACTATGTCCCCATTAAATGGCACATCGCCATCGCCGGCCTGACTTTACTTACCCTGACCCCATTTATTACGCCTTGAGCGGCTTGCTGCACTGCGGTAATCTCGCGCTCCCCTGCCCCATCCAGCCCAGGAGCGCGCCATGACGACGCCGGCCACCCGCGAAGAGATCGAAGCCCTGCAGCAGCAGGGCCTGTACGGCGCGCAGCACGAGCACGACGCCTGCGGCGTGGGCTTCGTCGCCCACATCAAGGGCCAGCGCAGCCATGCCATCGTCCAGCAGGGCCTGCAGATCCTGAAGAACCTGGACCACCGCGGCGCGGTGGGTGCCGACCCGCTGATGGGCGACGGCGCCGGCATCCTGATCCAGCTGCCCGACGAGCTGCTGCGCGCCGAGATGGCGGCCCAGGGCGTGACCCTGCCCCCGCCCGGCGAGTACGGCGTGGGCATGATCTTCCTGCCCAAGGAGCATGCGTCGCGGCTGGCCTGCGAGCAGGCGCTGGAGCGCGCCGTCAAGGCCGAGGGCCAGGTGCTGCTGGGCTGGCGCGACGTGCCGGTGGACCGCGAGATCCCGATCAGCCCCACGGTGCGCGCCAAGGAGCCGGTGATCCGCCAGGTCTTCATCGGCCGCGGCCCCGACGTCATCGTGCCCGACGCGCTGGAGCGCAAGCTCTACGTGATCCGCAAGACCGCCAGCGCCGCCATCCAGCGCCTGCAGCTCACGCACAGCCGCGAGTACTACGTGCCCAGCATGAGCTGCCGCACCATCATCTACAAGGGCCTGCTGCTGGCCGACCAGGTGGGCGCCTATTACCGCGATCTGGGCGACGTGCGCACCACCTCGGCCCTCGCGCTGGTGCACCAGCGCTTCAGCACCAACACCTTCCCCGAGTGGCCGCTGGCCCACCCCTACCGGATGGTGGCGCACAACGGCGAGATCAACACCGTCAAGGGCAACTTCAACTGGATGCGCGCGCGCCAGGGCGTGATGAAGAGCCCGGTGCTGGGCGACGACCTGGCCAAGCTCTACCCGCTGAGCTTCGACGGCCAGAGCGACACCGCCACCTTCGACAACACGCTGGAGCTGCTGGTGATGAGCGGCTACCCGCTGGCCCACGCGGCGATGATGATGATCCCCGAGGCCTGGGAACAGCACGAGTGGATGGACGAGCGCCGCCGCGCCTTCTACGAGTACCACGCGGCCATGCTCGAGCCCTGGGACGGCCCGGCGGCGATGGTCTTCACCGACGGCAAGCAGATCGGCGCCACGCTGGACCGCAACGGCCTGCGCCCGGCGCGCTTCATCGTCACCGACGACGACCTGGTGGTGATGGCCAGCGAGAGCGGCGTGCTGCCGGTGCCCGAGAGCCGCATCGTCAAGAAGTGGCGCCTGCAGCCGGGCAAGATGTTCCTCATCGACCTGGAGCAGGGCCGCATCGTCGACGACGAGGAACTGAAGACCCAGTACGCCAACGCGCGGCCCTACCGGCAGTGGATCGAGAACGTGCGCATCCGCCTCGACTCGATCGAGCCCTCGCGCCAGCCGCTGCCCGAGTTCACCGAGACCCTGCTCGACCGCCAGCAGGCCTTCGGCTACACGCAGGAGGACATCAAGTTCCTGCTCGCGCCCATGGCCGCGCAGGGCGAGGAGGCGATCGGGTCGATGGGCAACGACAGCCCGCTGGCCGTGCTGTCCGAGCGTTGCAAGCCGCTCTACAACTACTTCAAGCAGCTGTTCGCCCAGGTGACGAACCCGCCGATCGACCCGATCCGCGAGGCCATCGTGATGAGCCTGAACAGCTTCATCGGGCCCAAGCCCAACCTGCTCGACATCAACGCCGTCAACCCGCCGATGCGGCTGGAGGTGACGCAGCCCATCCTGGACTTCGACGACATGCTGCGGCTGCGCGCCATCGAGCGGCGCACCGGCGGCAAGTTCAAGCCCTACGAGCTGGCCATCGTCTACCCGGTGGGCTGGGGCCGCGAGGGCGTCGAGGCCAAGCTGGCCAGCCTGTGCGCCGAGGCGGTGGACGCGATCAAGGGCGGCCACAACATCCTGATCCTGAGCGACCGCAGCATGAACCGCGAGCTGCTCGCCATCCCGGCGCTGCTGGCGCTGTCGGCGGTGCACCAGCACCTGGTGCGCGAGGGCCTGCGCACCACCGCCGGCCTGGTCGTCGAGACCGGCAGCGCGCGCGAGGTGCACCACTTCGCGGTGCTCGCCGGCTATGGCGCCGAGGCCGTGCACCCCTACCTGGCAATGGAGACGCTGGCGCAGATGCACCAGGGCCTGGCCGGCGGGCTGTCGGCCGAGAAGGCCATCGCCAACTACGTGAAGGCCATCGGCAAGGGCCTGTCGAAGATCATGTCCAAGATGGGCATCAGCACGTACATGTCGTACTGCGGCGCCCAGATCTTCGAGGCGGTGGGCCTGAAGCGCGAGTTCGTCGACAAGTTCTTCCGCGGCACCGCGTCGCAGGTGGGCGGCATCGGCGTGTTCGAGGTTGCCGAGGAGGCGCTGCGCCTGCACCAGGCCGCCTTCGGCGACGACCCGCTGCTCAAGAGCATGCTCGACACCGGCGGCGAGTACGCCTGGCGCGTGCGCGGCGAAGAGCACATGTGGACGCCCGACGCCATCGCCAAGCTGCAACACAGCGTGCGCGGCAACCGCTTCGACACCTACAAGGAGTATGCGCAGCTCATCAACGACCAGAGCCGCCGCCACATGACGCTGCGCGGCCTGTTCGAGTTCAAGGTCGACCCGGCCAAGGCGATTCCGCTGGACGAGGTCGAGCCCGCGGCCGAGATCGTCAAGCGCTTCGCCACCGGCGCGATGAGCCTGGGCTCGATCAGCACCGAGGCGCACACCACGCTGGCCATCGCGATGAACCGCATCGGCGGCAAGAGCAACACCGGCGAGGGCGGCGAGGACCCGGCGCGTTACCGCAACGAGCTCAAGGGCATCGCCATCGCCGACGGCGCCAAGCTCTCCGACGTGATCGGCGCCAAGGTCGTCGAGGCCGATATCCCGCTGCAGGCCGGCGACAGCCTGCGCAGCAAGATCAAGCAGGTGGCCAGCGGGCGCTTCGGCGTCACCACCGAGTACCTGGTCAGCGCTGACCAGATCCAGATCAAGATGGCCCAGGGCGCCAAGCCCGGCGAAGGCGGCCAGCTGCCCGGCGGCAAGGTCAGCGAGTACATCGGCTTCCTGCGCCACAGCGTGCCCGGCGTGGGCCTGATCAGCCCGCCGCCGCACCACGACATCTACAGCATCGAGGATCTGGCCCAGCTGATCCACGACCTGAAGAACGCCAACCCGCGTGCCAGCATCAGCGTCAAGCTGGTGAGCGAGGTGGGCGTGGGCACGGTGGCCGCCGGCGTCACCAAGTGCAAGGCCGACCATGTGGTGATCGCCGGCCACGACGGCGGCACCGGCGCCAGCCCTTGGAGCAGCATCAAGCACGCCGGCACGCCCTGGGAGCTGGGCCTGGCCGAGACCCAGCAGACCCTGGTGCTGAACCGCCTGCGCGGCCGCATCCGTGTGCAGGCCGACGGCCAGATGAAGACCGGCCGCGACGTCGTCATCGCCGCGCTGCTGGGCGCGGATGAAGTGGGCTTCGCCACCGCGCCGCTGGTGGCCGAGGGCTGCATCATGATGCGCAAGTGCCACCTCAACACCTGCCCGGTGGGCGTGGCCACGCAGGACCCGGTGCTGCGCAAGAAGTTCGCCGGCAAGCCCGAGCATGTCGTCAACTACTTCTTCTTCGTTGCCGAGGAGGCGCGCCAGATCATGGCGCAGCTGGGCATCCGCACGTTCGACGAGCTGATCGGCCGCGCCGACCTGCTCGACACGCGCAAGGGCGTGGCGCACTGGAAGGCGCGCGGGCTGGACTTCAGCCGCGTCTTTCACCTGCCCGAGCTGCCGGCCGAGGTGGCGCGCCGCCATGTCGAGGCGCAGGACCATGGCCTGGACCGCGCGCTCGACATCAAGCTGATCGAGCGCTGCCAGCCCGCCATCCAGCGCGGCGAGAAGGTCCAGTTCATGGAGGACGCGCGCAACGTCAACCGCAGCGTCGGCGCGATGCTCTCGGGCGAGCTGGTGCGCCACCGCCCCGAGGGCCTGCCCGACCACACCATCTTCATCCAGATGGAGGGCGTGGGCGGCCAGAGCTTCGGCGCCTTCCTGGCCAAGGGCATCACGCTGTACCTGATCGGCGACGCCAACGACTACACCGGCAAGGGGCTGTCGGGCGGCCGCGTGGTGGTGCGCCCCAGCATCGACTTCCGCGGCGAGGCCACCAAGAACATCATCGTCGGCAACACCGCGCTGTACGGCGCCACCAGCGGCGAGGCCTTCTTCCGCGGCGT
>VFQQ010000371.1_pt1 | contig 95856 bp, 68 predicted proteins | sample 3512341 | NCBI WGS metagenome assembly VFQQ01 (sample SAMN10412373, study PRJNA504923) | tailings metagenome | isolation source: Relicate 2 Philex TSF1 revegetated site | place: Philippines: Tuba, Benguet | collected 2017-08-29 | reverse complement strand
AAAAGAAAAATTAACTATATTTAATTGATAATAAGATAATTATGTCATTTTAAGGGACGACTAGCATATGCTCACGAAGTACATTCCGGGAGGATTAATGTTCTGATTCATTTTCCGGAGGTCTTTTCCCCCACCAGCTGCCGAGAAGAGAGCCCGTAATATTCATGATCGGGCCGAAAAGCGCCGGTGCAAGGCCTACCGTAGCCAGTTTTCCCATTTTCAGTGCCAGGCCAGAGGCCAGTCCGCCATTCTGAAGACCTACTTCGATGGCAATGGTACGACAGTCCTGTTCAGGAAACCGGCAAAGTCGGGCACTCCAGTACCCAAAGAAGAAGCCACCGAGATTGTGAAGTAATACAGCGAAAATAAGACTGTATCCTACGGTAGACAATGACTTTTGCCCGGTGGCAGTAATGATGATCAGTATGAAAGCTATACCGGCAAAAGAGATCAGCGGTAATAATTTTTCAAACCTGACGGCAAATTGTTTCAGGTATCTGTTGATCAGGAACCCGATACCCAATGGAATAATAATAATTTTAAGGGTTTCGATCACCATTGCCCAGAAGTCCACCTCAATATATTCCCCTCCCAGCATTTTCATCAGCAGCGGAGTCATGACCGGCGCTGCCAGCGTTGCAAAGGTGGTAATCGTAATAGATAATGGAACATTGGCTCTGGCGATCAGGGCGATGACATTGGAGGCGAGTCCGCTGGGGCTTGAGCCAATCAGAATGATGCCCGCAGCAATCTCATTGGGAAAGTCGAAGACTTTTACAATAAGTAAAGCCAGGGAAGGCATAATAATAAACTGGCACAACAGCCCGACAATGACTTTTCCCGGGGTTTTGATAATTTCACTGAAATCTCTGAAGGTCATGGTTGTACCCATGCCGAACATGATAACCTGCAGCAGCGGGATAATCAGCCTGCTGAATTTAAAATCACCCGCCTGAATGAAATATTCAGGGAAAAAGTAGGCTGTAACAACCCCGGCAAGGATAATTACCGGGTAATAATAGTTTTTCATCCCTGATCCTCCGGAGTCAATAAACCGGTTTTACAAACCTTCCAGATGTAAGTCACCTTGAAGGACGGTTTTCTTCGTTTTCATTTTCTTCAGCAGATCTGAAGGTATTGTTGACTTTCGGATTCTGATTATCTCCGAATACGTTGTTTTTGGACTGGGTGACTGAAGAAAGAGTCCTTCTGTGTCCGGAGGACAGGTTGACCCACATGGAGGTGTACAGTGAACGTAACATGATAAGTTAAGGGTTTAATGTTTTAGCTAACAGTTTTTATGAGCCTTATTAAAGCGGGTTTTCAGAAATGAATACCGTATTGGTCAGTGATCCGGAATACCATAGTGTTCCTGAGAAACCGTTATTTTCGGACTCAGTACAAATATATTGAAATATTCTTTTAAAAACTATAATTATTCTACCCTGTTTTGAGCCGTTGTAAATAACGTGAAGGAGGGTAATTTTCCGTGTGGCCGGAGGACCGGCCAGAAGCAGTTTTGTAAGAGTAAGAAAGGAAGCTGTTTTATCAGCTTCCCGTATAAAAATCAGTCAATTACATCAATAATGGTTTCAAAATCTTCCTGCATAGCTTTGAAACGTTCAATTACTTTTTTGAAGAATGTGTCACCAAGCATTTCTTCAATATCCTCTTCTCCTGAAACATCCAGCTCTGAAACTTTATATATTTGCTCATACATTCCGGCTTCGAACTTAATGATGAATTTGTTGTTGAATGAATAGAGTGAAGTTTTACAATATTCATTGGGGATGTCTTTGATGTATCTCATGTGTCTGTTGATTGATAATTTCCTGATTAATGAAAAAGAATGTAATTATTTATCTGGCTGTTGTTTTCTTTTACGGCTGTAAAAGTAAGGAAAAAAGCGAATCAGCCGAATTTTTCGAAAGAGCAAATTACCACCTGAAAAAGAATGAACCGGATAAAGCGCTCGGCTTTTTTAATGAGGCAATAGAGAAAGATCCCGATTTTGCAGATGCTTATCATAACCGGGGTATTCTGTATCTGAGAATGGACAGGATTAAAGAAGCACAGGCTGATTTTGAAAAAGCCCTGGAAATTGATCCGGATTTTGACCAGGCAACTTTGAATCTTGCAAGACTGTACAGTGAGACGGGAAAAAATACTGAAAGCGATGAGTTGTTCAGGCGTCTTGAAAAACCTTACAAAGACTCTTCTGATTTTCACAATTATTATGGTCAGAACCTGGTGATGCTTCATCGGGGGGCGGAAGCGCATAAAGCGTTTGAAAAGTCGTTACAACTAAATCCTGCTAATGCAGAGGCCCTTACGAACGCCGGGTATCTCTTTTTTCAGGAAGGCGATCTGAGTACTGCCCGTAAGTACCTGGAGAAAGCGCTTAAAATCCATCCGGGTTTTGGTTATGCCCTTAATAACCTGTCTGTTATCGCAGAAAAAGAGGGACGGCTAAATGAGGCGGTTGCGCTGGCTGAATCAGCACTCCGTTCGGACCCTAACTCCATTTTGTATCTTAACAATCTCACCCTGTTTCTTTTGATGAACAGCGAGCGGGATAAGGCCGAAGTGATTCTTCAAAAGGCCGAGAAGGCGGATGAATCAAATCCTTATACGAGGAGAAACCGGGCAGTCAGCTTGTTTCTGAAAGGGGATTATCCGGCAGCAGATAAGATTCTGGTGGAAGTAAAAGACAGCCATCCGGAAGTAGATTATATTTATTATTATCTTGGCATGATCAGCAAAAAACTTGGCGCAGGCCGGCAGGCGTGCCAATATTTTAGCAACGGTAACCTTGTGAAAGACGGTAAATCTGCTGCTGAGTTAAAAAATTGCCCATAACCACGCTGTAAAATAAGCGCTATGTAAAGAGGCTGTCACGAATATGTCTTTTGATTTTATGCCGTGACAGCCTCTTTGCCTTTCAGCCGATCAGCCCCGCTCTTCTGAGCATGGCCTCCGGCCTGGGTTCTCTGCCTCTGAAACGCCTGTATAATTCCATCGGCTTCTCACTTCCTCCGGCAGAAAGGATGTTTTCACGGAATGATTCAGCTACCTCTTTATTGAAAATGCCTTTTTCTTTAAAAAATTCGTACGCATCTGCATCGAGCACTTCTGACCATTTATAACTGTAATAGCCTGCAGAATATCCGCCTGCGAAGATGTGACTGAACGCGGGGCTTGTAGCAATCCCTTTGACTTCGGGGTAAAGTGCCGCGCCGATATCATACCTGGCTTCATGTTCTGCTATGGTTTCATCAGCGGGCGCTTTATCATGCCATGACATGTCCAGTTTGCCCAGGCCCAGCTGCCGGACCGTCGCAAGGCCCGACATAAAGTTCGAGCTTTCCTTTATTTTGACAATATATTCTTCAGGAATGACTTCTCCACTCTGATAATGGAAGGCAAAAAGTTTTAAAACGTCAGGTTCCGTTGCAAAATTCTCCATGATCTGACTTGGAAGTTCAACAAAGTCCCAGGCTACGCTGGTGCCGGTAAGACTGGCATATTTACCTTTGGCCAGCATGGCGTGAAGCGCATGTCCGAATTCGTGGAAAAGAGTGGTGACTTCGTTGAATGTCAGCAGAGAGGGCTTGTCAGCGGAAGGTCTGGAAAAATTACAGACGTTAACTACATGTGGCCTGTGTTCTATTCCATCAATAATGCACTGTCCCTGAATGGTATTGTTCCATGCTCCCGCTCTTTTTCCAGGTCTCGGGAAATAATCCCCGAACCAGACTGCTATCAGATTTCCATCCTTATCATTTACTTCATAGGCCTTCACTTCTTCATGCCAGACCTGTATATCAGGGTTTTCTGTAAAGCTGAGGTCATAAAGCTTTTCGGCCAGTAAAAAGATACCCTTCAGGACGTTATCGAGACGGAAATAAGGCTTGAGGATTTCATCATCTATGGAAAATCTTTGCTTTTTAAGTTTCTCGCTGTAGAAAGCGGTGTCCCAACGCTGTAGTTTTTCATCTGAAAATCCATTTTCCCTGGCAAAAACGGTCAATTCTTCCAATTCCTTGTGGGCAGCGGGTTCGGCATGGGTACGGATGTTTTCAAGAAATTTGTCTACAATATCTACTTTATCGGCCATCCTTTCTTCCAGAACATAATCAGCCCAGGTTTTATACCCCAGCATCACGGCTTTTTCGTAGCGCAATGCCACTATGCGACGGATGTTTTCACTGTTATCATACTGATTTCCGTTAAAACCTCTTGAGTTGTAGTCGGTAAACAGTTTTTCCCGAAGCCCGCGGTCTGTGGCATACTGAATAAAAGGTATGTAACTCGGAGCATGCAAGGTGATAATCCATCCTTCGTAACCTGCGCGTTCTGCTGCTTCTCTGGCGGCTTCAACGGCAAATCCCGGCAGTCCTGAAAGTTGCTCTTCACTTTCAAGCTTCAGTGTATAGGCATTGGTTTCATGAAGAATATTCTCTGAAAAGCGGATTGAAAGTTCGGCCAGTTCCTTGTTGATGCTTCTGAACCTTTCCTTGTCTTTTTCGGGGAGGTTGGCTCCGTTACGCGTAAAGCCTTTGAACGTCTTTTCGAGCAGCATGTTGCTTTCTGCGTCTCCGGTTTTACCTTTTGATTTTTCCCATACTATTTTTATTTTGTTAAAAAGTAAAGGATTTAGCGAAATATCATTGGCGTATTCCGTAAGTAAGGGAGAGGCTTGTCTTACGATTTCCTGTAACTCAGGGCTGGTTTCGGCGCTGTTAAGGTGAAAAAGCAGAGACGAAACTTTTTCAAGCAGTGTCCCCGACTGCTCAAGGGCCAATATGGTGTTGTTGAAATCAGGCGCTTCTTTATTATCAAGAATGGTGTCGATCTCATTTTTCCCTTCTGAAATGGCCGTATGTATAGCCGGCATAAAGTGCTCCGGTTTTATCAGCCGGTATGGTGCAGTCTGATGAAGGGTGTCAAACTTTTCCAACAGAGGATTTACGTTCATAAAAGACAGGATGTTTATTTCTATTCAACTTATGGCCGGTAAATTTAGTTGCAATTTTTACATGATAAGCTTCACAATCTGTCAAATGTGTCAGAAAACAAAAATACGGTGTCCAGGATAAAGTATTTCCGGTTATACTTTAAAAAAGGAAGGATTCGGAGAGCATCGCTACTATAAAAAAAGAGGTCACTTTTTACAGTAACCTCTTTGAGATGATGTCAGGGCAACTCTTACCTTACCCGGATGGTACCCTGCATCAGGGTGTAATGTCCGGGGAAAGTGCAGACAAATGTATAACTTCCGGGCTTTGACGGTGCCGTAAAGTAAATGGTTTCAGACGTTTCCGGCTCGAGAATGGCAGTATGAAAGATCACTTCTTCCATGTCCGGAACGTAATTTTTGGCGGCGCCTTCCAGACCCAGTTCGAAAGCAGCCTGCCCTACTTTATCTACCGTACCGGGTTTCACAATCAGCAGGTTATGAAGCATGTCGTCGTTGTTGTTAAACTGAAGTCTTATTTTAGCCCCGGCTTTTACCTGAATATTGGCAATGTCAAACTTCAGCCCCGGTTTGGTCCCTATTTTGATGGTCTGATCTACTGCCCCGTTCCATTCTGCCGGAATAACAGTAACTCTTTTTGCAGATGCAACCGGAGCCGGCTTTTCTGAGGCAGCATGCATGCTGTGATCTACGGCGACTTTTTCACAGACTCCGTATTGCTTCAGGTCAAGTTTTGCCGGTGCTTTGTTAATTTTGTTCAGGGTGTAGTATCCTACATTATGCAACAGGGGCTGATTGCCGGTGTTCGTGACGCCTTCCAGTTTGAGCTCATGAATATAGCCTAGTCTGAGCGAATCCAGTACCAGTCTTACACTCATGCCGTCATCTGCCACTTTGATTCCCTTAAGATTCAGTTTCAGGGTATTGATAATCGGACTTCCGTAAAAGTGATGATATTTGTAATTGAAGCTGTTCAATACATAATTTTCGGGATTGAGGGCCGATTCTTTGTTTACTTCCTGAGTGAACTCTACCACAAACCCATCAGGCATGGATTGGATGCTTTTTATCTCGAAAGGTGTTTTTCCGGTCCAGACAAGACGTTGTAATCCGAATTTTTCTTTTCCGGTCGAGGCCCATCCGCGGGAGGTCATACCCACAAACATTGAACCGTCGAGCCCCCATTTCATTCTCAGGATGCCCGAACTGAAGCCTTCACGGAATGGGAAGCAGGCTCCCTGGTACACGCCGTCCACTTTTTCGAGGAATACCCTCATTACTTTGCTATGGCCCTGATCGCCGACAAACATCTGGTTTTCAAAAGGACCGAATTTGCCGCCATTGAGGTCTTCAATGATATCTGAGGTAGAAATACCCATGAGGGTATGAGGAAACCAGACCGCGGGGGGTTTGATACCGGGCACCCTTTGTGCCACATCATAAAGGGTTTCGCCTGTATCCGGAATGTCGGCTGGCTTGAGTTTAACTGTTGATTCCGGCTCTGAAGACCACAATAATCCGGATGGATTACCTGCAAAGTCTCCTTTTTCCAGGTGTGTCATTCTTCCCGAGCCTACCCAGTCGCCCTGGTTTTCGGTATAAAAGATGTCTCCGGCAGTGTTAATACCAAAACCGGCGGGTGAGCGCAGTCCTGTGGCCCATGGTGTCATCTTGCCATCGGGTGTCAGTCTGAGCATCCACCCCCTCCATTTGGAAAGGCTGGCTCCCCTGCCTATCCAGTCAAGGTTGAGGGTAAAGATCATATCTCCGCCGGGTAGCTCCACCGGACCGTAGGAATACTGATGGTAATTGCCTGAAAGGGGCCATTTATAAAAGGTCTGATATTCGTCTGTAATGCCGTCACCGTTCAGGTCATTAAGAATGGTGACCTCTCCTCTTTGGGTTGCCCAAAGTTTACCTTTGAGGTAATTCAGGCCCAGTGCTTCGTGCAATCCTTCCGCGATCTTGTGAAAAGTAGGCCTTGAATTGTTAACCATATAAGGGTTTTTGATCAGCCATACGTCTCCCCTTCTGGTAGAAGCCGCCAGGTTACCTTCAGGCATTATAGCAAGCCCTCCTACCTCAAGTTCTACGCCTTCCGGGGCGGGAATGGTAATGATCTTATAAAAGTCGTCTTCGGTAAGCGGCCTGTTCTGGGCGCTGAGGTCCGGGCTTTTGATACAGGTCAGACCCAGAAAAGCATAAAATAAAGCTATTTTTTTCATGATGATTACCAGATGATTGTATAGGTCAAAGGTTTTTGAAGGTCAGCAACAAGAAGAGCGGACCCCCCGTTTCTGATGATTTTTGTCTTCAGAGCTGAGTCTGTTCTTATATAATGATCGTCCACACGATAGAGTCCTTTCTCTATTTGCTCCACTTCTTTTCCTTCGTCCAGCAGGAGTGAAAAAGCCGAATAATCGGTAGAAGTAACACTTACCTGAAGGTTTTCTCCCGAAGGTATAAAACTGAGACCCAGATCTGCTCCCTTCCAGCGGTAAAAGAAAGTCGGGAGACCTTTGGTCTCCAGTGTATATTTAGTATTAATGAAGTCATTATAGACGTCTGCGGAATCTTTGGGGTTACCGTTTCTTTCGAAGAAGGGCGGTTTGCCAGAGAAAGTGGTTTTGAGACCTGTGGCGCTGATCACCTGTGGTTCGCCACGATCATGCCACATTTGAGTGACGTCAGCGAAGTTTCCGCGCCAGGCATAAAGCAGGGCCGCATTGTCCAGATCAAAGGTATAATGCACCTGAGAAGGTGTTCCCACTGAAATGACCTTTGTTTTCTTGGTATTTTTAAAATTCACGAAAGACCGGATGGTACGTACTTTATCTGAAAGTGTTTCCTCATAGATCCCTCCTACCATTTCAGGCAATGGAAGAGCACTGGAAGCGTGAAGGGCATAAGGCCTTATTTTTCCGCTCGAAACATACAGTCCCATGGCAGGTCTCCAGAAAATAGTCTGGTATTGGTATTCAAAGTCATGCTCACCGGCTGTCAGATCGATCATACCGGTAAATGGCGCCCTGTAAGTCCATTCTTTAGAGCCCGCAATCTGCTTACCGTCTATTTTGAGATGTCCTGCGCCCTGATAGTCCATGGTAAAGGCATATTTCCCGGCTTCGTCTACCTTCAGCTTTCCTCTAAAATTGAGAATGTACCTTGAGAAGTCATTAGGTACGTCATAGCTGAGAACGGAGGTTTTTCCGGAAACAAGCGGTGTGCCCTTTGGCTCAAATGAGCGGTCGAAACCATAAGTATCCTGTATGGTGTAAGACAATTCGCCAAGAGACACGGGCTTTTGGTTGCTGAAAAGCAGATAACTGAAGTCTTTTACAGCCAGCGTTCCGGAAGAAGCAACGAAAGCAATGCTTCCCTTTCCTCCTGAGGATGGCTCAATGAATACATTTTCATGAAGAATGAGGCCATTGAGTGTTACTTTTTCCACACTCCCGTTTTCGCCGGGTTGAGAAGCCGGAGAATATACCAATTCGAGTGTCTGCCATAGTCCCGGAGCTTTCTGTGCATTTTTCAGCGGAGCAACAGTCTTATTATTTTCCAGCAAAATGCTGCCGGTAAGCGGAGAGGTATTGCCGATGAAAATACCGGTATTTCCAAGGCGCAGTTCGGCTGAAGTGCCTGCTCCCAGCATAAAGTCAAAGCGGATCTTGATGTCCTGCGCAGCCAGGGGAGAAATCAGCACGCCGGCGTTGCCCCGGGCCAGAAGCACGGCAGAACCTGGTGTAATAAGAGTCTTCTTTTCGTTAACCGGATTCAGGGTTACTGAACCCGCTGTTTTCCAGCCGGATTTTGCAAGCTGCCAGTCTTCAGCGCCCAATTTCTGCATCGGAAAATCAGAAGCTTCCTGGGCCGCTAAACCAATGCTGAAAAGCATGCAAACGCTTACACAAATTGATTTAATCATTAAAGTTATAGTTTTTATGAAATTCATTCAAAAATAGGAATAATTGTTAAAGCAACACTTATAAATAAAAATTTTTGATTCGAAATAATCTTTAATTTTGTGCAACAAGTTAAACAATTCTGAATGAAACCAACACTTTTGATCCTTGCGGCCGGAATGGGCAGCCGCTACGGAGGTATCAAGCAGCTTGACGGATTTGGTCCGAATGGCGAAACAATCATTGATTATTCTATTTTTGATGCTATAAGAGCCGGTTTCGGCAAGATTGTCTTTATTATCCGGGAAGAACTGAAAAAAGATTTTGAGACCCTGTTCGGACCTAAGCTTCAGGGAAAAATAGAATACGATTTTGCCATACAGGGTTATGATTCCTATGTTCCTGCCGATCTCGGAAAGGTAGAAAGAAGTAAACCCTGGGGAACGGGTCATGCGGTATTGTGTGCCTGGGAGCAGACGGATGCGCCCTTTGCGGTTATCAATGCGGATGATTTTTATGGTTTCGAAGCCTTCAAAACCATGGCAGCGTTTCTCAGCACCAATACGGAACAGGATGTTCATGCCATGATCGGGTATCAGCTTAAGAATACCTTATCAGAGAATGGTTCTGTGTCCCGGGGGGTTTGTGTAACCGATGACAATGATTACCTGATAACCGTTACCGAGCGTACCCAGATTTTAAGAGAGGATGACGGGCAGATTGTTTTTATAGAAGGAGATGAAAAGGTTATTTTAGGAGAAAATACACCTGTTTCTATGAATTTCTGGGGCTTTATGCCCTCTGTTTTCCCTGAAGTCAAAAGCCTGTTTGAATCCTATGCGAGAGAGAACTATGCTGCGCCGAAAGCGGAGTTTTATATCCCTAAAGTGATGAGTTACCTGATTGATTCACACAAAGGTAAGTGCAGGCTTTTTGAAAGTGAATCGGAGTGGTTCGGGGTTACTTATCCGGAAGATAAACCGGAAGTTACCGAAGCCATACAGAAACTGGTAAATTCAGGGAAATATCCAAGTCAATTGTCGTAAATATTCGCAAATGAAAGTGTCGTAAAACGATTTACGACACTTTTTCTTTGATCTGTTCAATTATCCTGATCTGGGTCAAAACCTGCTCAGGTTTTATAATTAGTTCTTTATTTTCATTAATTGCGAAAGCGAGGTTGTTAAAGAGCTGGTTCCATTCACCGGCAATGGTTTCTATTTTTCCATAATACTCCAGACCGCCGGTTTCCGCTCTCAGATAGCCGTCAAACTCAGCAGATTCCTTACCAAAACCTTCTTCGTGCGGCATCAGACCGGCTTTCAGCTGATCTTCCTGAATGTCCATGCCATATTTAATAAATGACCCTTTTGTACCGTTCACAATGTATTTTGGTCCAAGCTCTTTGACCATCAGGCTTGACCGAAGGGTGACGCGGAGGTTATTGTATTTCAAGCGGAGGTCAAACGCATCATCCACTTCAGAGCCTTCCCTTTCTATGAAGACCTCTCCTTCGGCCGAAAGCGGTTCTCCGAAAAGATAAACCGACTGGTCGATAAGGTGAGCACCCAGATCGTACAGAATGCCTGAGCCCGCGGAAACGGTTTCTTTCCACTTTTTAGGATTGAGCACCGGCTTGTAACGGTCAAAATGAGCTTCATAACTTAGGATTTCTCCCAGAACTCCTGATTCAATAATTTTTTTTACCGTCATAAAGTCGCTGTCAAAGCGCCTGTTATGGAAAATGCACATCACCCGGTTGCTGGATTCCGCCAGTTTTATAAGCTCTTCTGCTTCAACTGCTGATGAAGTCATGGGTTTTTCCAGGAGAATATGCTTCCCTCCTTCCAGGCATTTTTTAGCATATTCAAAATGCGTCGGGTTGGGCGAAGCAATGGAAATCAGCTGTATTTCCGGGTCACTGATCAGCGCTTCGAGGCTTTCGGCCTTTTGCGTTCCCGGGAAGATATCAGCAGGTATTTCCTGTGAAGTGACAACGGATTTCAGATTAAAATGAGGGTTGGATGCGAAAAAGGGAGCCTGGAGGTATCTTCCAGAAAGACCGAAGCCTACTAAACCTACATTGATCATAGTATACGTTATTTAAATGCTTGAATTCCGGTTATTTCATTACCCAATATCAGCAGGTGAATATCATGGGTGCCTTCATACGTGACCACAGATTCGAGGTTCATGAGATGTCTCATGACAGGAAACTCACCTGTAATACCGTTTCCGCCCAATATCTGTCGTGCTTCGCGTGCTATCTGAAGCGCTATGGCTACATTGTTTCTTTTGGCCAGTGAAATTTGTGCTGAGGTAGCTTTGTTATCGTTTTTAAGCACACCCAGCCTCCAGCATACCAACTGCGCTTTCGTGATTTCAGTCAGCATTTCCGCCAGTTTTTTCTGAGTCAGTTGGAAAGCGGCCAGGGGTTTTCCGAATTGAATGCGCTCGATACTGTATTTTCTTGCCGCCTCATAACAATCCATTGCTGCGCCCAGAGCACCCCAGGCAATACCGTACCGGGCATTGTCCAGACATTGCATCGGCGAGCTGAGTCCGTCGGCCAGAGGCAAAATATTTTCTTTGGGTACTTTTACATTGTTAAAGACCAGCTCACCGGTGATGCTTGTTCGCAGTGACCATTTACCGTGGATTTCAGGCGCTGAAAACCCCTCCATGCCCTTCTCTACGATCAGGCCTTTTACCCTTCCCGCTTCATTTTTCGCCCAGACCACGGCTATGTCTGCCAGGGGAGCGTTGGAGATCCACATTTTGGAGCCATTGAGAAGAAAATAATCCCCTTCATCGCTAAAATGGGTAAGCATTCCGGAGGGATTGGAACCAAAATCCGGCTCTGTCAGTCCGAAACAGCCTAGCAGCTCACCTGAACCCAGGCGAGGCAGAAATTTCTGTTTCTGTTCTTCCGATCCGAAGCGGTAGATCGGGTACATGACCAACGAGCCCTGCACCGAGGCAGTGGACCTCATTCCTGAATCACCGCGTTCTATTTCCTGCATCATCAGGCCGTAAGCAATATAGTCAACTCCTTGACCACCAAGGTTTTCCGGAAGAGTAGGACCAAAAACGCCTGTTTCACCCATTTTACGAACGATAGCATAAGGAAACTGAGCTTTCTGGGCTACGTCTTCAATAATAGGCGATATCTCTTTTTTGACAAAATCGCGGACCGACTGCCTGATCATCAGGTGTTCTTCTGTAAGGAGATCATCTATGGCATAGAAATCAGGCGAAGAGAAAGTATCTTTCGCAGCTGATTTTCTGAAAAGGTCCGTGTCATTCATGTGCTGAAAGGTAATTTAAATGTCTACTTCCACCTGGTTGCGCAGGATATCCTCAAAAGTTTCTCTTTTACGGATCAGATGTACCTTGCCATGATAAATCAATACTTCCGCCGGTTTTATTCTTGAATTGTAATTGGACGACATAGAAAAAGCATAAGCACCGGCATTCCTGATGCCCAGGATATGTCCTTCTTTCGTTTCAGGTAACAGCCTGTCTTTTCCGAATGTATCTGTTTCGCAGATATAACCTACGATATCATATAGTTCCCTGACATTTCCTTCCGGATTCGAAATATTTACGATGTCATGAAAAGCATCATACATCATGGGCCTTATCAGGTGATTGAGGCCTGAGTCAAGATGAACAAAATTTCTTGAGGGATTATATTTGACTACATTGACGTGCGTCAGCAGCAGGCCGCATTCGCTGACAAGAAACTTACCGGGTTCGAACCATAACTGGACATTTTTCCCGTATTCTTTAACAAACGTATTGAAAACCGTTACAACCTCTTTGCCCAGGTCTTCCATGTCTGTTACATAATCATTTTCAGAGTAAGCAACTTTGAAGCCCGACCCCATATCGATAAATTCAAGGTCCGGGAAATAGCGGAATGCTACTTCGAAAGACTTTTGCATGGCTTCAATGATCACATCGGCACTTTTAAAGTCAGAACCGTTGTGCTGATGCAATCCTACCACTTTAAGGTCATACTTCCGGATAAGGTCCATTACCTGGTCTATCTGCTGAATGGAGATGCCGAATTTGGAATCTGCGTGGCCGGTGGAGATTTTAAGGTTTCCTCCTGCCATAATCGAGGGGTTCAGGCGGATGGCTATCGGAAGTGAATTGCCATAAACCTCCCCGAATTTCTCCAGAAGCGGGATGGAGTCAAGGTTAATCCGCAGACCGAGTCCGACTGCTTCCTGAACTTCGGAGAAAGCTACCCCACTGGGTGTATATTGAATTTCAGAAGGTATATATCCGGCTTTGAGGGCCAGTCTGGCTTCTTCAACAGAGACAACATCGATTTCGATGCCGTTTTTTCGCATCAGTTTCAGGATGGAAAGATTGGTAAGCGCTTTACAGGCATATTTTATCTTAAGATCTACACCTTCGAAAGCAGACCTCATTTTTACGATCTGTTCTTCAATTTTGTGACCATCATAGACGTACAGCGGAGTTCCGAATTCTTTTGCCAGGTTCTCTACTTCAAATTCCTGAATGTAATACTTCCCGTTAACTAAATGCATTGGTTTTGTTCATCAATTGTTTTGTGCAAAGATAGTCATAAGCATTCACATTCGTTTCGGGTGGATGCAGTAAATTGAACGCCATATGACTCTTATAACACAGACAGGCTGCCTTGGAAACCGGGGTGGCAGGCTTTGACTATTTAAGATGGTTAAGAAACTCGGTCTTCATACAAAAATAGCATTACGGTGTTTATTTATCCGGAAACCAGTTTTTCATCAGACACCTGTCCAGGCGGGATTAAGTGGTTTCTGTAAATACGCGATCATTAAGTGTAATAAGGCCTGATCAGTCTTCTCCTCTGCAGCTTTTTCAAAAAAACTTCCTTAAATCGAAAAACACACTTATGTTTGCAGCTATTAAAAAACAACAAATGGAGAAAAATATAGAATTCCTGTACAAATACCTTAACAATGCTTCTCCTACGGGTTTTGAATCCGGTGGTCAGCAGATATGGCTGGATTACATCCGTCCCTACATAGATGAAACGATCGTGGATATTTACGGAACAGCCGTCGGTGTGGTGAATCCGGGACAACCCTATAAAGTGGTGATCGAAGCGCATTCGGATGAGATTTCCTGGTTTGTCAACTATATTACGGATTCCGGCTATATCTATGTGCGTCGCAACGGCGGATCGGATCATCAGATTGCACCTTCCATGCGTGTCAACATCCATACCCGTAAGCATGGCATTGTCAAAGGTATTTTTGGCTGGCCGGCCATTCATGTCCGTGATTCGGGCAAAGAAGAGCAGCCGTCTCTGAAAAATATTTTTATAGATATAGGTGCTTCATCGAAAGCAGAAGTAGAAGAAATGGGTGTGCAGGTAGGCAGCGTGGTTACATTTGAGGACGGCCTCATGGAGCTGAACGAAAAGTACTATGTGGGCAGGGCGCTTGACAATAGAGTTGGCGGATACATCATCGCTGAAGTAGCCAGAAGACTCAGAGAAAATGGGATACAGCTTCCGTACACGCTTTATGTGGTCAATGCCGTACAGGAAGAGATAGGACTTCGCGGCGCTGAAATGATTTCGAGAAGACTGAAACCGAATGTAGCGGTGTGCTGTGATGTGACACACGATACGCAGTCGCCGATGTATGATAAGAAAAAAGACGGGGACATTGCCTGCGGGAAGGGCCCTACCCTTTCTTACGGGCCGGCGGTGCAGAACAACCTGCTGCATTTTATCATGGACGTGGCCGAAGAGAAAAACATTCCTTTCCAGCGGGCGGCCGTTAGCCGTTCTACTGGAACGGATACCGATTCATTTGCCTATTCAGGTGAAGGAGTGGCCTCAGCGCTGATTTCTCTTCCCCAGAAATATATGCATACTACTGTTGAAACCTGTCATAAAGACGATATTCAGGCCTGTATAGACCTTTATTATGAGTTTTTGCTCAAGCTGGAAGCAGGACAGGATTTCAGCTATTTCAGATGATCTGACTTATTGCATTGATTATAAAGGCTATCCGGAGGGTGAATGGAACGCATCCTCCGGATTTTTTTTGTTCGGGTATAAAAAATCCATGCAGGAGGAACTTTTTCTGACGGTGGCGGCGTTTGATACTTACTGCAAATGGGGACGACCGGTTTTGACGGCGTGATGCGGCTGCAGGTATAAGCATGTATGGAGTTGGTGGAAGGTCTCCATTCAAAAAATCTACCGAACAATAACTGGCAATACTTCGTATGCCATGGCTGCTTAATTTCGGAGTAAATTAGCATTCGCCACGTTCTTCCACAGCTAACCTCTGTTGCGGTGGGTTAAAGGGCGTCGTAAATAGAGAGGCGTCCGGAGATGGGCTTCTGATTTCCGGATAGTACAACAGAAGATAAGGGATTGCTCAGGTAGGCCAAACGCCTTACAGTCCACGAAAAATCTGATTGGCTAAACATGTAGAAGGCCTGACGGTGGCCATGTTCGGACCAGGGTTCGAATCCCTGCGTCTCCACCAGTTGAAAGAGATTGTCTGAAAGGGCGGTCTCTTTTTTTAATGAGTGAATGAGTGGTTGAGTGAATGGATGAATGATAGAATGGATTTGGATTTGTGCTGTCATTGGTGGATTAAATGTACTTAGTAGTAATCCAATGGAAGAGATAAACCAATACCTTATCTCCGTTTGACTGCCTTTTTATCATGGTGATCTTTTTTCCTCAAAGCTATTACCCTCCTTTAAGTTAACCAGTTGCCTGGTCAACTTAACGGATGGGTTGAGAAGGCGTTCTGCATTATTTTATCCTGTTCAGTTCTTCTGTTGCTCCGCCTGAACGCTTTTCTTTTTCTTCCGGCTTTTTACCGAACGGAATATTCAATGTTACACGAAATACAGGCCCTTCCGCATCAAAATTGAAATAGTAATTCAGGTCGCTTTTCAATAGTCTTGATTCTGTAGGCCATTGTGTTCCCGTATTAAAAATGTCGTTGACGCTGAGAACCAAGGCTACATCTGACCTGAACTTTTTTCTAATGCCCACATCTACCTGGCTCCTGCGGATCACATCCAGCGTACCATAAATATTGGCGGCATAATACCCGGACGTCAGTTCCGCATCCAGGCTTTTGGTAATCTTGAAAGTCTGGTGGGCAGTCGCTTCAAAACTGAAGATTTTACGATCATATAAGTCGTTATTCAACCTGAAACGCTGATTGTTAAGATAAAATACGGGGTTGAGTCGTATGGACCACCACTTATTAATATCAAAAGGAGCGTTGATGGTAAATGTGAGGTTCCTGTTTAGAATACCCTGAAAGGGCTTTATTTCAAAGATTCCGATGTCTTTGTTGATGGTCGGCTGGAAATCCAGAATGGGTGTACTTTCGATGTTATGCTGAATCGTAAAGCTGAACTGAGAGAGACTGTAAGACAATTGCAGCTGGCTTGTTCCGGAGGGTAAAATGGTGGGATTACCGGTAGTAAGCGTATGGTGATCCAGAAAATAAAAATAGGGCGCTAAAATCAAAAATCCGGGCCGCTGTATTCTGTTTACAAAAGAGAAATTCAGATGCTGATGTTTTCCCGGCTCATAAGAAAGGAACAGACTCGGAAACCAATTTCCGACATTTCTGTTCACTATTTTTCCGTGAGTTTGTGATAAAAGATCCAGATCATAGTACTCATATCTTACTCCTATTTTTGAGGTAATTTTAGGGCCGGGTTTCCAGTTCAGGTTCACATAACCGGCCATTATGTTTTCAGACAGATCAAACCTGTTTTTAAAGGCATGGTCATCCTTCCATTCATTATTCACTTCATTGGCTACATTAACATTATTCGTAAAGGACGAAAGAGATGTCTTTATTCCAAAATCCAGACTTGATTTAACCGGAAGTATGACAGAGGCGTCAGCCTTTAAAACAGTGACTTTTACCGGAGTGACGGCTTCGGACCTGAACCTGCCGGAAATTATGCCTCCCTCCTGGCTGACAGTATAGAGGGTCGGGTTTTCTCTTGTAAAATCAATATGATCTGCATCCAAATTAAGATGGAAGTTTTTATTGAATTTATGTCTGAAGTTGAGATTATACAATGTTCTGAACAGGTAGTTTTCTTCATAACTTCGGGTGGAGAACCTTGAGTTTACTGAGCCTTCGCTGACTGCCGAAACAGCGTTTGAATGCATCTTCCAGTCGGATTTAAGCAATGAAACCATCACTCCGATTGTGTTTTTAGCGTTGAGCTGGTAATCAAATCCAATATCGCCGGTATATAACCCGGTTTGGGGCTTGCGTTCAATGTCCAGCAGGGAAGCTCTCCCAAGGGTCTCACTTTGAATACGGACATTGATTCTTTCATGATCATAATTCAGACTGGTATTAATAATGGCATAGGCGTATAGCTTGCCTTTCTGATAGCTGATAGTAAATGCGTTGCCAAATTTGGGTCTTTTGCCTATGCCAAAAGTAGGGCTGATCTGGCCCATAAGTCCGTTTTTCTTTTTTGTGGTGGTAATATTGATGATTCCTGCTGTTCCCTGGGCATCATAGCCGGCCGGCGGGGCCGTTATCAGTTCTATCGTCGCAATGTTGTCGGCAGACAGACTGGAAAGATAGCTGACCAGATCCTGCCGTTCCAGACGCACCGGTTTATCATCCACCATGATTAACACCCCTTGTTTACCCAGAAGGCTTATTTCTCCCGAAGATTGATTTATACGTACAGAGGGCGACCTGGACAATACTGAGAGCAGAGAATTACCTTTACTCATTATGCTGCCCTCGACATTGACAACCATACGGTCGATCTTCTGTTCGAAAAGAGGTTTTCGTGAGGTTACCACTATCTCGTTTAACAGATTAGCGGACGGTTTTAATCTGATCAGTTCCGGCACCATGTCCGGAATTCCGGGATAAACGGTAATGTTGAAATCGTTATATCCTATAGCGCTTATTCTAAGTATGAAAGCCTCTTTTGAATCTATGGATATGATAAAAGTACCATCGTCTTTGCTGATGTCGCCCTGCAGAAACGTACTGTCGGCGGCATGGAATGCGATTATACTGGCATAGGCAAGCGGATTACCGTTTTCATCCGCTATTCGGCTTTTTATCGTTACCTGACTCCATAAAGGATGTACAATGGCCATTACTACCAGGCTTAGCATCAAACTTTTACTTTTCATATTTTCAGTTTTTTATCCGAAGCTACAGTATGGTATCCTGAAAAAATCAAGCACAGGACACGATGAAAACAAGGGAGGACATAACGGGGATGGCAGGGTATTCAGCGCGTATGCACTGTATCAGGGCGTTTTGGTATCAGAAAAACAGGTCTCTGTCATAAAACATTTAATAATAGCTTGTTAAAGCTTAATTTTGCCGGTCAACTTTAAACCAGCCTGTTTTGACACTGCATAAATTTCTCTACAGTTATCAATGGCCGTTCCGGTGGCTGAGGCACCTTGCCTATTGGTGCTTTTGGTTGGGGTTTTATGGGATTGTCAACAGCCAGTATCATGGTACCGAATTCTACAAATGGTTTTTATTTGAGCTTTACACCATGATCGTCAAGATCCCGTTTGCTTATGTGCTGGCCTATTACGTATTCCCGAGGTACATACCCCAGCGAAAATATGTACAGCTTATCCTGGTGGTATTGTCACTGGCACTGGCGGGATTGGTGGTGCTGATGTACCTGTACCAGCTCTTTCCTTATGCTATGCCCAATGGTGTGGGAGGCTTTTCAACACCTAAAACACTGTACATGTACACTGACTTACTGTATATTGCATCACCGGTAGTATTGATAAAGATAATCCAGCAATACATACAGCAACAGAAAAAAACTGCTGACCTGAGGCAGGAAAAGATGGAATCCGAATTGAAAGTATTGAAAAATCAGCTTCAGCCACATTTTCTCTTTAACAACCTTAACAATATCTACAGTATGGTAACCACAGGCGATAAGCGTGCAGCAGACTCATTGCTCAGGTTGTCGGATTTGCTGAGTTATATGCTTTATGAATGCAATACCGATCTGGTGCCTGTATATCAGGAAGTAGCTTTGCTGAGGAACTATCTGGAACTTGAGAAACTGCGGTATGGTAACCGCCTTGAGGTTTCATTTCAGGAACATCTGACCAGTGAAACCATCATGATAGCTCCGTTGCTCTTTCTTCCTTTCGTAGAAAATGCATTTAAACATGGTGTTGCGAAGCACCCGGGTTCGGGATTCTGGATAAGAATCATTTTAGAGAACGATGACCATGAACTGGTTTTTATGATTGAAAATAACTGCACCGGGTCAGAAATACAAGAGAAGCCGGGGGCGTTAAAAAGTGGTATAGGATTGCATAATATTCATCGGAGAATGGATCTTTTATATCCGGAAAAACATGAAATCATCCTTATGAAAGAAGACACATTTTTAGTGAAACTAAGGATAAAGATATGAGATGTGTAATAGTGGAAGATGAGCTTCCTGCAGTAGAAATATTGAAAAACCATATCAGCCATTTTGAGGAGCTTCAATTGGTTAAAATCTGTTATACCGCAACGGAGGCCTTTGAATTTTTACACAGGAATCAGGTGGATGTTCTGTTTCTTGACATACAGATGCCGGGTATGAGCGGTCTTCAGCTGATTCAGACTCTTAGAGCCCACTCGGTTATCATACTGACCACGGCTTTTCGCGAGTTTGCCCTGCAGGGTTATGAACTCGAAGTGACTGACTATCTGCTCAAACCCATTTCTCTGGACAGGTTTTCGAAATCTGTAAGTAAAGTTTTTAAAATAAAGATGAATGGCCTTACAAAGGGAAATGACCTTCCACAGCAGATCCTTGATGAGCCTTTCATTTACATTAAGGTAGACCGGGAGTTTCAAAAAATTGAATTGTCAGAACTGATGTACATTGAAAGTCTGAGAAATCAATTGAAGTTTGTTACCGAAAAGAATGCATATATCACGCTGATGCCTATTTCTCAGGTTGAACTAAAGTTGCCCAAGTACTTTCTGAGAATACACCGCTCCTTTATCGTATCTACCAGATATATAGACAAATTCACTACGAGTTACGTTATCATCAATGGCAAGAGTTTACCCGTAGGAAATTTCTATAAAATGAATTTTCAGCGTTGGGTAGCGGGCAACCTGTAGTCGGGAGAAATGCTTAAGGTGATCTGAAAAGAATGGCTGGTCCAGCTATTCTTTCTGTCATAAATAGAACGTGTTTGTCAATTTAATGATGGCATATCAGCAGAAATTTATTAAATTTTTATAATTTGCATATCGTTCGTTTTATGATTTCCATTACCAGGCCCTGCTAAAAGTACTTTGGCTGATGCTGAAAAATGCCGAGAAGGTTGTGATTGAAAGACTCAACCAGCTTATTGAGAGTAATTTTGACAATCCTTCCTTCAGTCCTGATCATATCTGTCGGGAGTTGGGCGTAAGCCGTTCTCAGCTTTATCGTCTCGTTAAAGAATACAGTCAGCTTTCGATTTCGCTTTATGTAAGGCAGAGAAAACTGCTGAGGGCAAGGGAAATGCTGACATCAAGCGATCTTAAGATCTCTGAAATTGCCTATAAACTGGGGATTGACAGTCCTCAGAACTTCAGTAAGTATTTTGTTCAGGAGTTTGGTATCAGTCCTACTGAATTCAGAAAACAGCAGAATAACCTTCCTGTTCCCCCTCCTGCCCCGCAGGTTACCATCCCGGAAAAGCCGGATATTTCTGATGTCCCTGTTGTTGCCAAGACCATGCAGCGGCCAAAGTATTTCCTTTGGGGTATTGCAACGCTATTGATTCTTTCCATTATAGCCTCTCTCTATTTTTATGTAAGGGCTGAAGAGGGCATATCTGAGGCAGGCTTTTCAGGCAATTCCATTGCCATCCTGCCTTTTGAAAGTACCGGTCCGCCGGAAAATGATTTTTTTGCCCGCGGCATTATGCACCAGATACACGGATCGCTCGGTATTATCAGTAAATTAAAGGTGATATCAACAACCTCCTCCGATAAATACCGCGATACCCAAAAACTTATTCCTCAGATCGCACGGGAACTGAACGTCAATTATGTGATGGAAGGCTCGGTAATGCAGTCGGGTGACCGTATAAGAATTGTGATTAATCTCATCAATGCCGAGAAAGATGCCTCTGTGTGGACCAAAAAGTATGAAGGAGGGCATAAAGAGATGTTTTCGTTCATGAATGAGGTGGCTGCTGAAGTAACAAAGGAACTGGATCAGAAACTGACAGATCTGACGTCGGAGCAGCTGGGCAGAGGACAGGTAACCAACCCGGAAGCTTACAGAGCGTATGTTCAGGGACGTGAACTGATCGGTAGCCGTACCAAAGAAAAACTGGAAGCGGGACTTGCTAAACTGTCTGAAGCGGTAGAGTCCGATCCGGGATTTGCTCCCGCTTATGCCAGCAGATCATTGGCTTATTACCTTCTTGGTGAAGGGGGCTTTATGGAAAGCGCTGCGAGTCACAGATTATCGGAACAAAACGCTCTGACGGCCATCAGGCTGGATGGAAACAGCGGGTTGTCATACGCTAACCTGGCCAATATTTACAGAGACCAGAATAAATGGGAACAGGCCAGGACGGCTTATGAAATCGCCTTAAAGCATAGTCCAAACGATGCGCAGATCAATTATTGGTTTAGCTTGCTGCTCAGAACAACGGGAAATCCCGGGGAGGCCATCAGGTACAGTACCAAAGCCGCGGCCCTGGATCCGCTGAATCACGTCATTCATTCCGGACATATCGCTAACTGCATTTATAACCGTGATTTCGATAAGGCCCAGAAAATCATCAACGAGGGAGAGCTCCTTTTCAATGACTCATTTGCCTTTCAATGGACCAAGGGCGTTTTTTATATTACAAGGAAAGATTATCAGAACGCCATAGGATGCTTAAAAAAAGCCGGACAACTGAATCCCGGTCTTAGAGCGGCAAATTATCTTACCTATTATTCTAAAGCAAAGCTGGGACAAGTGTCGGAAGCCGATGCCTTTCTGAGCCGTCTTCCTCCTCTGCCGGAATATTTTGTTTCCAGGGCTGTGGTTTATGCCGGACTTAATAATAAGTCTCAATGTCTGTATTATCTGAAGAAAGCCGCTGAAAATAACATCATACCAACCGACATTAAAGTACTTCCTTATTTCGATATTGTCAGAGACGATCCCGGGTTTAAGGATATTCTGAAGAAATTCGGGCTGTAAATTCCCCGGAAATAATGTACGAATGTCTTTTTGGGACCAGTACATGTCACCAACTGCTGCTCTGGCATTTTCCTGTGGTCATACCGACACAATATACCAAACAACTGACCAAATACACCAAGCATTTGACCAGATATACCAACGTATCCGGTGGTGGTGTATGGTACATTTGCATTGTTCATTTTGTTGTTTATCAGCATGCTGTTCAGGCATATCATGAGGAAATTATACTGATTTTTCATGTTAGCAGGTATTTTGTCTGCGGCAAGCCGGGTTTGATGATGTTTCAGCAATCAGGATTTATAATAAAGATATTATGGTAGGAACTTCACATCAATTGCGCTTTGAAAAATCGGCTTATTGGTTTGCCGGGCTGCTGGTTCTTGCCGTGGCCGGCTTCTGGAACTCCTATTTTTCAAAGTTCTTTTCGGGAGAAAATGATTCTTCTTTTTACTTTCATTTTCATGCAGGCATGATGATGCTCTGGATCTGTCTTCTGATCATCCAGCCCCTGCTTTTCCGCAACAGGAAAATGAAGCTTCACAGGATGATCGGAAAACTCAGCTACATCCTTATGCCGGTGATGTTGTTATCTGTACTGTTGGTTCTCAACAGCGGCCTGAAAGGCGTACCGGCCGGGGAGCTTACTTTCAATAGCGTGATCTTTCCGGTAAGAGACTTTTTTTTGCTGGCCTCGGCCTTTGGAATTGGCGTCTGGTATCGTCGCGATATGCCGATACATGCCAGGGCGATGATTATTACCGGTATCCTATTCATTGAACCGGCGTTGTTCAGGTTTCTTGGAAGGGTGGTTTTTAAAGGTATGGCTCCCTTAGGCGGGTGGGTCGGTATGTTCCTTATTTTGTCGCTGCTGGCTACACTTATTTTTCTTGAAAGGAAACAAAAACGTGGGAAATGGCTTTTCCCGGCATTCCTGATCATCGATATCCTTGTATACTGTATTGTAATTTTCCAGATTCCCCTTTCTTTTCTTGACGGGGTGATCGTGTGGTTTGCCGGGTTACCTCTGATCTGATTCCGAAAAGAAGTTCCGGTGTTTTTTGCAAGCGATTGTGTTCAAAAGTATTTACAAAGAGCATTAAATAAAAAGATAGTAACGTTTTAACTCACTTAAAAAAGAATGTCTTTATGAAAAAGACTCGGTTTATAGCCATAGGAATTGCAATCCTTTTACTTTCCGGAGTATCGGTGAGTTGCAAAAATGAAGCTTCTGAGGCCTGCGTGCAACTAGAGGCAGCCGACAGGCAATTGGAAACCAATCTGAAAATGTATGAAAGCACCCGGGACGAAATTGTTAATAAAGGGAAAATAGACCTGATCAACGAAACCCATTTTGACAAAAACATTACCCTGATAACTGCTCCGGAAAATATCGTGGGTATAGAGGGATTCAAAGAATATTATCAGAATTACCTGACAGGATTCAGCGATATCAGTTTTACCATCAAGGATGTGTTCGGGCAGGGTGACAAGATCGTAAAACACTGGAATTTTAAAGGGAAGCATACGGGAGTTTTCTTTGGGATACCCGCTACCGGAAAAGAGGTAAATGTAGACGGAGTGACCCTGGTAAAAATGAAAGACGGCAAAATTGCCCAGGAGCAGGATTTTATGGATAATCTTGAATTTATGTAGCAACTGGGTATAATTCCGAGATGATTTTTTAATCGGTTTAATATCAGTACTTTATAGCCATGAATATAATTTTTTAATTCGGATGGAGGTTCCTGTTATAATGATCCGGCCCGCTGGTGTAACCCGGAACCCCTACTGAATAATGAAGACCTGATCCACTCACTGAAATAACAGGATGAAAACAATGAAAACCCCAGACATGGTGTAGAAATGAAAAAACAACAGATTTTAGCAGGTACGCTCTTTTCGGCCTTGTTGTTTCTGGCCGGCTGTCAGCCTATTAACAGCCCGAAAGAAAGTAGCGGATGGTCTGATTCAGAAAAAGAAACAGCTAAAAAGGAGATCGCGCTGAGAATAGAAGAGATTGTGGATGGCGCTGAAAAGCTGGACCTTACTGCCGCGCTGCAACCGTATTCCGATACTCCGGAGTTTATCCTTGTTACCCCTGATGGCAGAGTTACCGGTTTTGAAGACATGAAGAACGAGCAGTCGGAATTTTTCAGCCAGGCCGCTTCTATCCGCTTCAGTACTATTAAAGAGGATTTTAAGTTTCTTTCTGACAACCTGGTGCTTTGTACCTGGACCGGGAGCAATGAAATTGAAATGAAAACCGGGGAAAAAATGAAGATTGAGCCGTATGTCGGTAGTATGTTGTTCCATAAAAAAGATAGTGAATGGAAGATTATTTATGCGCATGAAAGCACCGCGCCACCGGTAATGACTGAAACCGGAAAATAAGCATGAGCAAAGTATCGGAGAGCGGATTGCTGCAAAACAATACAAAAGCCCAGATATGGATGTAATTATTGATTTTTTTACAAGCACCGACCCCAATATCCTTCTGGCGTTTTATGTAGCCTTGTTTTTTCTGCTGGAGCAGATTTTTACGACGCCCTTCATTTTCAAGAACAGGGGTTCTCATCTGGCAGGAAACCTCGTGCTTCTATCCGGTTATACAGTTGTGGGGTTTGGTTTTGGCTATGTAACAGCTCTTGTTTTGTCCTGGGTTGAAATGAACCAAACGGGTCTATTTAATCATCTTGCCCTGCCCTACTGGCTGAAAATGCTGGCCGGTTTGTTTTGTAACGACTTTACTAATTATTGGGCTCACCGTGCGTATCACAGGTTACCGGTTCTCTGGCAGTTGCATCGGGTGCACCACAGTGATACCACCCTAGACAGTACTACCACGTTTCGTTTTCATCCGTTTGATGCTGTTCTTGATGGTACGGCTGTCTTACTGAGTATCATTTTTTTTGGTTTGGACGGCACTATTGTGTTGCTTCACCTTACCCTTTATTTACCCTTGCTGGCAGCACACCACAGTAATTTTATCTTCCCGGAATGGGTTGACAGGTTTCCGGGCAGAGTGTTTATGGTTCCTAACTTTCACAAGGTACATCATCATCGTGATCAGGCGTTTACGGACACCAATTACGGGAACATTTTTGTTTTCTGGGATAAGCTTTTCGGCACCTTCAGGCAACAGCCCGTCACTGCCATTAAATATGGTCTGGACGAGTTCGGCACACCTGAAAGACAGTCCCCCGGTTTTCTGTTGCTGAGTCCGTTTATTCGGATTAAATCCGGCACCGGAGATAAGTCGTCTTAGATAATAATAATAATGCCACGAAGAGTCTAAATGGGAGGTTTACTTTGCGGAGAGAAGGTATGAGCAAATATGCCACGAGAAACCGACAGAAAGCGATGAAATGATATCGGGAAATGTGCAGGTCATTACAACAGCGACATGTTTTTCTGTTGAAGAAGCTGATTTTCTGAACTCTGACCAATGGATAAGAATCGGTTTCTGTCGGAGATCAGATGTAAATCTGAGAAAAAACATTAGTTTTAAATCTGATATTCAGAATAGTAGAAAATGACACCTAAACTTTAAACATCATGCGCTTTTTAACTCTCCTGTTTTTGGCCGGTTTCATAGCTTCCTGCCAGGAAAAATCAGCTTCATCGGCAGTTTCTACTGCAGAATACTTCAGTTATGGTGATTCACTGGAATCGGCCGGTGTGAGAATGATCCCTATCAAGACTCCGGCGGGGGATTTTAAGGTCTGGACGAAACGCTTTGGTACAAATCCGAAGATCAAGATCCTGCTGCTGCATGGCGGACCGGCGATGACGCACGAATACATGGAATGTTTTGAAACATTTTTCCAGCGTGAGGGCTTTGAGTTTTATGAATATGACCAGCTCGGCTCCTATTACAGCGATCAGCCTACAGATAAGCGTCTCTGGACCACAGAGCGTTTTGTGGAAGAAGTAGAACAGGTAAGGCAGGCCATCGGAGCAGACAGTACTAATTTTTACGTACTGGGCAATTCCTGGGGCGGCATTCTGGGTATGGAATACGCCCTGAAATACCAGAAAAATATGAAGGCCCTTATTGTGGCCAATATGATGGCCAGTGCACCGGAGTATATAGCCTATGCCGAAAATGTGCTTTCAAAGCAAATGGAGCCGGAGGTGCTGGCAGAGATCAAAGCTATTGAAGCAAAGAAAGATTATTCCAATCCCAGGTATTTTGAGTTACTGTTACCGAACTATTATGTGAAGCACATCTGCCGTCTGCAAGAATGGCCTGATGCCCTGAATCGCTCACTTAAACATGCCAATAGTACTGTTTATACCCTTATGCAAGGCCCCAGTGAACTGGGAATGACCCCGGATGCGCTTCTTGCCAACTGGGATATCAAAAGCCGGTTAAAGGAAATTGCTGTCCCTTCTCTGATGATCGGTGCAAAATATGATACGATGGACCCCGCTGCCATGGAAGCGCAAAGCAAACTGGTTCAGAAAGGACGCTACCTCTACTGCCCGAACGGAAGCCATCTGGCGATGTGGGACGACCAGAAAGTGTTTATGAACGGAGTGATTCAATTTATTAAAGAGGTTAACCAGGATAAGTTATGAGCAGGATTGAATCAGCACTTAAAGATAAAGTTGTATGGATTACGGGAGCTTCTTCAGGTCTGGGAAAGTTTATGGCTTGTGAGTTTGCCCGTTACGGTGCTAAGCTGGCACTTTCTGCGCGCAGAACAGCACAACTGGAAGAAGTGCTGGCCGAAGTGAAGTCACTTGGTGCAGAAGGGCTTGTGGTTGTTTGTGATGTTCTGGATGAAGGAGCCATTGAAGCCGCCGCCGCTGCTGTTGTACAGCATTTCGGCCGGATGGATATAGCTGTGGCCAATGCGGGTTTCGGCGTGGTGGGGCGAATAGATAGGTTGAGTTCATCTGAATGGCGCAGGCAAATGGACATCAACGTTACAGGCCTTGCGCTGACCGCGCGTGCTGCCCTGCCCTATCTGAAAGATTCACAGGGAAGGCTGGTTCTTATCGGCAGTGTTGCGGCCTATGTGCCCAATCCCGGTACGGGAGCTTACGGCGCATCCAAGGCGGCGGTACGAGCTATAGGACAGACCCTGCAACTGGAACTTAAGGGCAGTGGAGTAAGCTGTACCGTGATCCATCCCGGATTTGTGGAATCAGATATCGCCCGAGTAGATAATGAAGGTGTTTTTCACCCCGGGAAAAAGGATCCCAGGCCTCTTGACCTGATGTGGCCTACAGGAAAAGCCGCAAAAGTAATGGTGAAGGCCATCGCGGCAAGAAGAAGGTCTTTCGTGTTTACCGGACATGGGCGGATCATAGCGTTTCTCGGACAACATTTTCCCGGTCTGGCAGCTTTTGTGATTGACAAAATAACCCCCAAGGGCTAAGAAAGGAGTGGTCCGGGGTTGTTCTTGTGCACCGGCAGAAAAGCTTTTTGCATGAGTTATAAAACTATCGGATAGTTCTGTTTTTTGTTCTTGAGCTTGTACAGCAATTCAATTTTTTAAATCGGCTCCATGAAAAAGAACATGGTTGTTTTAATGATGCTTTTGAACCTGGCTTTTGCGGTTGAGGCTCAGAAAAGGATCATCGACATGCACGTACATTCTTATAGTGAAGGCGATTTCGGAGTACGTGAACAAGCCGCTGATTTCTACGGCAATAAGGGTTCAAAAGGAGCAGAAGAGCATCGTATGGCGACTTTTGTGACCTTTAAAAAATGGAATATTGTAAAAGCCATGGTGAGTGGCAATCCTGAAAGTGTAGAAAACTGGGCATCAAAAGACAGCAGCCGGTGTGTGATCCGCGGAATTCTGATGTACAATCCCGATGATTACGGAATGACACCGGAAAAACTGGAACAACTGATCATAGACAAAAAGATAGAGGTATTCGGAGAAATCGCTCCCTACTATGCAGGGACCACCCTGAGCGATCCGATCTGGCAACCCTACCTCAGTATCTGCGAAAAGTATGATATACCGGTAGCCGTTCATACCAGTGGCGGTGATCCCGAAGGCACCTACACGTGGGCACCTAAAGCGAGACTGGCATTGGGTGATCCTTATCTGATTGAAGATGTGCTGGTAAAATACCCCAAATTAAGGATTTATATGATGCATAACGGAGGTGAAGAATGGCATGAGCATGCACTGCGGCTGATGTCTTATTACCCGCATCTCTATACCGATATCGCCGTTATGCTTTGGGTCGAGCCTAATTCGCAACGGGCTGTTAAAGATTTTCTCAGAAATGCCAAAGAAGCAGGTTATCTCAACCGGGTGATGTTCGGCTCGGATCAGATGATATGGCCTTATGCAATAGAAAAGTCGATCCGCTTTCTGAACGGTCTGAAGTTTCTTTCGAGGCATGAGAAGGAGGATATATTCTACAATAATGCTGCGAAGTTTTTAAGATTAAAAGAATAATAAAACTTCCGGAAATGTAGTATATAAAACCGTTATGAGAAAACGTCTGTCCTGTGAAACCCTTAGACTATTGAAACATGGATACAATAACACCTGTAAAAACAGTTGAACGAGAAATTTTCATGGACGTCCTGCGGGGCTTTGCGATTCTCGGTATATTCATCGCCAACCTAAATGGCTTTTCCTGGTATTTTCCTGATCCGCAAAATACCGGTCCCTTACTGCTGCCGGAACAGGATCATGCTATGGCGTTTATTCATCAGATGTTTATCGAGGGAAAGTTTTACTCCATTTTCAGCCTGTTGTTTGGCTGGGGTATAGCATTACAGCTAAAAAGAGCCTCTGACAAAAGCCTGAATGCTCTTCCTCTGGTGAAGAGAAGATTAAGGTGGATGCTGCTGTTCGGAGCCATTCATTTGATGATGTGGTCAGGCGACATTGTGTTTTTTTATGCCTTGCTGGGTTTCCTCTTATTGCCGATGCGAAAATGGTCGGATAAAACACTGCTTATTACAGGAGGAGCACTGATCCTTTCACCTATTGTGCTTTACGCCGCAAAATCGCATTGGCCAGCGCTCAACATCCCGGCAGGTTTTCTGTTTGAGGCCGGTGCGAAAATACAGGGGGTTATTACCGGAGTACCCCTCTATTCCGATGCGGAATTTGCGACCTATCTGAAAAATGTAAGCTGGTGGGAAGCATTTAAGGCAAATATTCCCGGTTTTTTCTTCCGATACGGTTATTTGTTCTTTGTAAGCAGGATACCCAAAGTAGTCGGTATGTTTCTGATCGGCTACGTACTTGGCCGGTCGGGTTTTTATAATAACCTCCATGAACATAAAAAAACCTTGTATGTGATTATCCTGGCAGGCATACTTATAGGTTTACCCGCGAATTATATGCTTGCCCGTTACATGACTTACAGCATGGAAGAGTACTGGGAATTAAAACCGGTGGGGCTTTATCTGACCATTGCCTATACATTAGGTGTGGTGCCGCTGGCATTGACTTATGTTACTATACTAATGCTCTCTTTTCAGATAACGGCAGTAAGAAAGCTATTGTCTGTGCTGGCACCCGCAGGCAAAATGGCTTTCAGCAATTATATACTGCAGACAGTTATCGGGAGCGTAGTTTTCCTGGGAGCCGGGTTGGGTTATATAGGCAAAGTAGGCCCGGTGTATTATACCATTTTTGGTATTCTGGTGTTTGCCGGCCAGGTTATTCTTAGCCATTGGTGGTTGCAGTACTTTAATTTCGGTCCGGTAGAATACCTCTGGCGAAGCGCTACCTACAAGCAGTGGCAGCCTATGAGAAAGGCTTTGTCATCACTTAATCAATAGTTATGCCAGTGAAAAAAAGAACAGGCAGGAATATTTACAGAATGTTTAAGGATTTTTTAGTCAGTAAATGGTCGATATGCAGTAAGAAAATTTAAGCAGCCTTCTGCCTTGAAAACAGAGTAATAAAGCGGATTATTGAGAACATAAAGATTATAAAGCAGACTTTATTGCAGCAATTCTTGTCATAACAACTGATATTTGCTATCTTCTCAAAAAATAGTAACCATGAAAAAAAATACACTGCTCTTCATTTTATGTTTTTTGTTTCAATCTGCTTTTGCCCAGCAGAAACTCCCGGAAGATATCACGGAGAGTATCAGGAAACGTATTGAGTTTGGTCATTCACCGAGCATCGTAGTGGGCATTATAGATAAAAATGGTCCTCAGTATTATGCCTTCGGATCTAAAACGGCAGGCGGACAGCCTGTTAATGAGCATAGCATATATGAAATAGGCTCTATTTCAAAGACGTTCACCAGTATTTTGCTGGCACAAATGGTACTTGACGGAAAGTTGAAAATCGATGATGCCGCTCAAAGTTACCTTCCGGAATCCGTAAAGTTACCCTCACGGGCAGGCCGGCAAATAACGCTGGGACACCTGTCTGATCATACTTCCGGTTTACCTCGTATGCCCTCCAATTTTACACCCGCCAACCCTGGCAATCCTTACGCAGATTACACGGTACAGCAGATGTATGATTTTCTGAACGCTTATACTTTGCCCCGTGACATCGGTGCTGAATTTGAATATTCCAACCTGGCTGTGGGCTTACTGGGTCATATTCTTTCTCTCAGGACAGGTACATCTTATGAGGATCTGATGGTCCGTAAACTGGCTTTACCACTGGGAATGAATACCACAAAGATCACTTTTGATGAGCAGATGAAGCAAAACCTGGCTATGGGCTACAGTAACGGCGTTCAGGTTTCCAACTGGGACCTCCCTACCCTGGCCGGAGCCGGAGCCATCCGGAGTTCTCTTCAGGATATGTTGCGCTATGTGGCGGCTAACCTGGGACTTCAGAAAAGTGAGTGGCTACCGGCCATGCAAATGACCCATGTGGCCCGGCATGATAAGGCGGGTGGTAGCCGGGTCGGCCTGGCCTGGATGATCACAAAAGGTAACGAAGGCGATGTGATCTGGCACAACGGAGGTACCGGCGGGTATCGTACCTTTGCCGGATTTGTGAAAGAAACAGGTACAGGAGTAGTGGTACTTACCAATTCTGATAAAGGCGCTGACGATATAGGAATGAAGTTGCTCAACTCCGGCGCCACATTGAAAATCATCAAAAAACCTGCCGTTACAGCCATTAAAGATGCGCTTGAAACGCAGGGTGTTACGGCAGCAAATGAAACCTATAACGCATTGAAAAAGGAGAAAGGGGTATATGAATTTGATGAAAGCGCTCTCAATTCATTGGGATATTCTTACCTGAGTGCAGGTAAAACGGCACAAGCCCTGGCCGTGTTCAAAATAACTATGGACGAATTCCCCCGCTCTTTTAATGTGTATGACAGCTATGCCGAGGCTTTGATGAACGACGGGCAAAAAGAAGCTGCGGTCATCCACTATAAAAAATCACTTGAACTCAATCCAGCCAATACCAATGCAACGGATATGCTGGTCAAAATGGGTGCTGCTGAGCCTGCTAAAACTGTCGTCGTGGAAGAGCGTGTTCTGGCGACATATGTCGGGGTTTATGAATTGGCTCCCAGCTTTCATATCACGATCACGAAGGAAGGTACGCAGCTTTTTGGTCAGGCCACGGGACAGGGAAAGTTTGAACTGTTTGCAAAGTCCGATACCGAGTTTTACCTGAAGGTAGTCCCTGCCAGGATTATTTTTTCCGGTGAAGACGGGAAAATCAACAGTCTGACCCTGTTTCAGAATGGACGAGAGATTTCCGGAAAAAGGACCAGATAGCGTTTGAGAGCTAATTAGCTGACGGATGATTCAATTTGCTTTGACAACATAGGATTAAACAGAAATGAAAAAAATACTCCTGCTGTTCTTGTTTTCCGGTTGGGCGTTCCAGGCAGCGTCGCAGCGCCTGCCACGCATCATCGTCTTATCTACAGGGGGTACCATTGCCGGTTTGCAGCCCAATACAGACCGTGCCGGTTATCTGGCGGGGAAAATTCCGATAGACGAGTTGTTAAAGAACATCCCGACGATCAGCAGGAAGGCCTCTGTTCAGGGAGAACAGATCGCATCCATCGGCAGTTATGATATGACCGTTGAAATATGGTTAAAACTGGCCAGACGGATCAATGAAATTTTTGCTAAAAATGAAGCAGACGGCATTGTTGTGACACATGGCACAGATACACAGGAAGAAACGGCCTATTTTCTCAGTCTGACGGTAACGTCAGATAAGCCGGTGGTTTTGACCGGCGCCATGCGTCCGGGTACCGCCATCAGCAGTGACGGCCCTAAAAATTTATATGATGCGATCATTGTGGCAAGTGATGTGAACAGTGAAAAAAGAGGTGTGCTGGTTTGTTTCAATGAAAAGGTATATGATGCCCGGAACGTCGTCAAGGTCAATACTACGAATGTTGATGCCTTTGCCTCGCCCAATGCCGGTTCCATAGGGCAGATCTATGACGGAATAGTATCATACAATGCTGCTTCGTCAACCGGAAAACACGGCTTGATGCCATTTGATATCAGTACTATTGTTGCTCTGCCGCGTGTTGAAATTGTATACGCTTATGCAGATGCCTCCAATATCGCGATAAATGCTTTTATTGATGCCGGGGTGTCCGGAATCGTGACTGCGGGTACAGGTAATGGCAGCCTCAATAAGGCTATTCTGGAATCGGTAAAAACGGCGGCCAAACAAAATATTACTGTGGTGCGGGCCTCAAGAGTCGTTTCAGGGAGAGTCACTACTCATTACGTGGGACCATTTGAAGATGCAAAGCTTGGGACCATTGTGTCTGACTATCTTAACCCTCAGAAAGCCAGAATACTTTTGATGCTTGCTCTGACGGTGACCAAAGACAAGAATAAAATTCAGGAAATGTTTTTAAACTATTGACCTGGCATTGTGTCTGCTGATAGCGGTGCATTGCCTGTCGAAGAGAGGAATTTCAAAAGCGTACTACAAAAATGATCCGTCACAATAGCCAATAACCGATACGGCTGAGGTGATCAGGATTATAAAGGAGATACTTCCTGACCATGGAAAGGTGATTGAACCGTGCAGGGAGATCTGGATTTTTGAAAAGATTGATGCCGCATGGAATCCGGTCAGAATTCATTATGTAAAAGTAACCGTTAAAGAACATTCGGAAGAAGTTAATCAGGCTCTTCCCCGGAAACGAAGAACGTGATCAGCTGACAGGGATAAATTCCCCCACCCCATCATTCTATCACTCACTCATTCATTCATTCACCCACTCATTCTATCATTCTAGCATTCATCCACTCATTCACTGACTCCTCCCCGCTTATTTCTTTGAAATCCGGCATAAAACATTTAATTTCATAAAATTAATCCGGCGTGCTTTTGGCAGGCATTTGACCTGGTAACAGGACCGGTACCTGCTGAGGGTGCAAATTATTAATACCGAAGCGCCCGGCAACGAAATATAAGTAATCATTCTCCACTGATTTATACGGTAATTTGTTCACTCACACCTTTGCTTACAGAAAATTACTCCTGCACAAATAAACTAAGTTCTGACTAAATAAGCCACATAATTGACCAGATAGACCAAAGGGTCTGAAAACCGTGCCTATAAATTTGTTATTCTGAGTTATTCGCAGAAAAAGAGGGTTATTAAGGCCCAATTGACTGCGGAAAGTGGCTGTTTACTCAAACTTCAACCCCGATAGCTGTGTATATCCTTAACAATTGCAACCGGAACTTACTGCTTTTATGTAGTTTTCTGTTTCTACTGGCTTCTTGTCAGTTAAAAGAAAGCAAAGATCTTTCTGAAAGTGAACTGGCCTACAAAGCGCCTGAAACAAAGCCATTCAAATTACCTGAAGCCATCCCTATCCGGTGGAGGGAATATCCTGCGGACAGTGTACCCAAAGCCGTGACGATTAAATTTAACCTTAACAAACTGCCTTCCAGGCCTTTCAGTGTGAATACTTTTGATCCGCTGAAAAACCCTGTGGGTTCGATCCCGTTTAAATGGGATCAACTGGAAGAAGTAATGCTTGTACTGGATACCACAAAGGTTTTAAAGTTAAAGTACCGTAAGTTTTTGCTGCCTAAACCTGTGATCACATCCGCTTCATTGCCCGGTCTCTGGGAAAAAAGCACTTCGGGAATCATAAAGCTTGGTCAGGCTGAGGGCCTTTTAGGAAATAAAGTGTTTGCTGTTGTGACCGATCCGCAGGGGAGTGTCTGGATCAGTACAGAAAGAGGTCTGAACAAATATAACGGCAGCGAGTTTCAGCACTATAATTTTTTTGTCAAGGATGAGACAGGAGGAACGGAGGCCATCGCTGACATGATCATCGACAGACAGGGGCGGCTGATTGCTTCAGCCAACGCCTCCGGAATTTACAGAATAGATCTTAAGACCGGAATTGTTGAGAACTTTTCAACCAGTACGAATTTGAGTATCGGAAGGCTGACCATTGATCCTAAGGGAAGGATCTGGGGTACCAATGGCAGTCTTGGCACAATAGATCTGGAAAAGAAAGAAGCCTATCAACTGAAGCCAAAATCGGATAAGGAGGCATTCAAACGAGCTTATGGTGTTAAAGCGGACAGTCTGGGACGTCTTTGGGTGGGCTTTTCGGACAGAATAGGCATTGTGGACCCTGCTCAGAAATCTATACGCTATATCGATAGCAAAGAGGGACTGGTCTTAAATTCTGCCTATGATTTTACACCAGACTTCCAGGAGAATTTCTGGATTACAGCTATGCATTCTGAGGCGGCGTATGCTGTTTCTCTGAAAGACCAGAAAATCGTTGTTCTGGGAAAGAAGCAAGGCTTTTATGATCGTGTTCTTGATGTATTTACCGACAAGAAAGACCGGATATGGATACTTTCAAATGACACTGTAAGTGTATATGATCCCAGAGCTGCCGTAATGAAGAAGATCATTACAGGCTCTAACATTGTTCTTAACAATTTCCCTTCTTCCGGAATGAAGGGCGACGATGGCATCATATGGTTGGGAAGTAATACCGATGGTGCATTGCTGCTTGATCCTGATGGGATGCTTTCTGAACATTTCAGTACCAGAGACGGGCTCGAAAGTAATGATACCTGGGGTATTGAAGAGGACTCCAAAGGAAGGGTCTGGTTTGTAACCTATAAGGGAGTACATATATATAATCCTTCGACGAAGCGTCTTTCTGTCCTTAAGTTTCCTCCGGAGATCAATAATAATGAGCATCGGAATATCCATAAAATCGGCAAAGATGTATTTTTCCTCGGAACAGTATCCGGGTTCGGCATTATTGATATTGCTTCGGAAACGTTCACGTTTTACAATACAAGAAAGCTGGGCATAAGCTCCCTCAGCTTTACAGGTCTTAAAACTCCTGATGGCAGGATCTGGTTTTCAGGGGCCAACGGAGTTATTGTATACGACCCCTTAAAAAAGACGATAAAAGCACTGAATGAAAAAAACGGGCTGACCTCTGACCTGGCATTTGTAATTCGCAGTGATAAACAGGGAAGATTATGGGTTATTACAGAAAAAGGTGCGAATATCATTGATCCTGAGGCCAACACCTTACGAAGTCTGGATGAAAAAAGCGGCCTGATGGCAGATTATACCTCTATGTTTTTTCAGTCTTCATCTGATGATATTTATATCGGGAGCGACAAAGGTATTTCTTTATTTGACAAGGATCTGAAGACGATTACAAACATCACTTCTGAGCATGGTCTGAATCCACCAACACTGTATGATATTGTAGAGTTTAATGGCAGAATTCATGTCGGATCCGAAAATGGAATCCAGGTAATGGAAAGATCCAAAGGGAAAGACGGCAGGATGAAGTTTTACAGTTTCAACAAATCATCGGGCTTTCCATTCAATGATTATAATCAGTCAACCGCCAAGTTGATTTCATCAGGACAGGTTTGGTGGGCAGCTGCCCCTGCCCTGACCGTTGTCCATCAGGATCCGGTTATTGATGCTTCAGCTCCGCGGGTTTATATCAAGGGGATCAACATTATGGACCAGAACCCGGCCTTTTTCAGTAATAAAAAGCTAAGCAGGCTATTGACGAAAGGTGATACGCTGACTCTGAACGGAAAAAAATATGCTAAAGACCATTTGCCCGCAGATCAGGGATACCTGGCTGAAAATAATATCGAATGGGATGATGTTACCCCCGGGTTTCAGATGCCGGTAGGTCTGAAACTCCCCTATCATCAGAATTCATTTAACTTTTCCTTTACGAATCAGTCAGTAAAAGCAAGAGATAAGATCGTTTACAGGTATATACTTGAAGGAGAAGATAAAGAATGGTCGGAAGCCAGTTCAAGAAACGTGTCCAGGATTTACTATAACATGGCTCCCGGGAAGTACTCTTTTAAAGTTATAACACGTGGTTTTAACGGCGTCTGGAGTAAACCCGATGTTTTTAAGTTCACGATATCCCCTCCATGGTGGCAAACCTGGTGGGCTTATCTGCTTTTAGCGCTGAGTTCCGGGATCATCATTTACCTGATTGTGAAAGCCAGGTCCAGGTGGCTGGAGCGGGAAAACCGTATCCTCGAAGAAAGGGTAAAAGAGAGAACTTCGGAACTGAACCAGAAGATGGATGAGCTGAAATCGGCACAAACCCAATTAATTCAATCCGAAAAAATGGCCTCTCTGGGAGAGCTGACAGCCGGTATTGCCCATGAAATACAGAATCCCCTGAACTTCGTCAATAATTTTTCGGATGTGAGCAAGGAGTTGCTGGAGGAAATGCAAGCCGAACTGGATCAGGATAACCCTCAGGCAGCCAGGGAAATTGCCGGAGATGTCATTCAGAATCTTGAAAAAATAGCACACCATGGCAAAAGGGCCGATGCCATTGTCAAAGGAATGCTGCAACACAGCCGTGTAAGCAGCGGCCAGAAAGAATCAACGGATATCAATGCCCTGTGCGATGAATACCTGCGCCTCTCCTATCACGGTCTCAGGGCTAAGGACAAAGCCTTTAATGCATCACTTAAAACAGATTTTGATCCGGGTATTGGCAAGGTCAATGTGGTTGCACAGGACATTGGCCGGGTGATTCTCAACCTGTTCACCAATGCTTTCTATGCGGTAAATGAGAAAAAACAGATTTTGTCAAAGTCAGGCGAAAAGTTTGAACCGACTGTATCTGTAAAAACGATGAAGGCAGGGGATAAAGTTGAGATAAGAATCAGTGATAATGGCAACGGGATTCCGCAAAAAGTGCTGGATAAGATTTTCCAACCGTTTTTTACCACAAAACCGGCTGGCCAGGGAACAGGTCTGGGGCTTTCGCTGAGCTATGATATCGTGACAAACGGACACAGCGGTGAGTTGAAAGTGGAAACTTCAGAGGGACTGGGTACTACGTTTATTATTGTTTTACCTGAATGAACAACTGTATGAAGAAATCAAGACGGTTTTCTGTTCTTTTAATGCTATGGTTTAATGCATCGGGTTTACTCTTGTCGGCTCAGCAGATGATAGACCCGGTATATTTTTCAGTAAAAGAAGGTTTGGCTTCATCGAGTGTGGTTGATATCCTGCAGGATCGGTACGGGTTGATCTGGATAGCTACCATCAACGGACTTCAAAAATATGATGGATATCGTCTGGAAACCTTTAAACATTCCACCTCAAGACCCTCTTCCATTCAAAGCAGCAATACCTGGAGCTTACTGGAAGATGAAAAGCATGATATCTGGGTGGCTACAGATTTGGGTGTATCCCGACTTGACCGAAGAAAAAATGAATTTGTAAATTATAACTTTTCAAAGATTTTTCGCCTGAATGGCAGCCCGGGCAGGGTGTTCAGGTTATTTAAAGATTCGGACAACCGCATCTGGGCCGGAACAAGAGAAACGGGGCTTGTCTATTTTGATCCTGTAGCTGATACATGGAAACCTGTCGAATATCAACTCCCGAAAGGAGTAAAACTTATCAGGGAAGGTCTGGCTCTGGGTTTCACAGAAGATGCTAAAGGCGGACTTTGGGCTGGGTCTGTGGCTTATGGTCTTATGCATCGCAAAAAAGGTGAAAAAGCTTTCAGGGTTGTTCCAAAAGAACATCTGGGCGGTTTTGACTTTACAGATTTATTTAACAATATAACGGAGTTATTTTCGGACAGGAATGATATACTGTGGATTACCACACGCAATGGGGTTTATAAATATAATCCGACAGCAAAAGCACTGAAAACGATTATTCAGTACACGGATTCCCGAATGGACGGTTGGAACAACTGGAACAAGATCGTACCTGACCCTCAGGGAAACATTTGGATCACTAATAACTTTCGTGGAATATTGAGATTTGATGGAATAAGCGATAAGTATGAACAGGTCAGAATAGCGGGTAAACTGAAAATGAATCAATACGGGTGGAACATCACCATAGGCAGTCTTCTGATAGACAGGAGTGGTATTTTCTGGTTTACCAGCCTGCAATCCGGTTTATTAAAATATGATCCGGTAAACAAGCCTTTTTCTGTCTATGCTCATGACAGTGCAAACGCATCGAGTATGAGTGCCAATGGTACTTTTGGTCTGCTGACCTCAAAAATAAAGCCCGGGATTGTGTATGTTGGCACCCGGGGAGGCTGGCTGAATATTCTGGATACACAAAAGAGAGTGTTTACCAAAACTTCTTATTCGTTAAAGAATGATCTGTTCGGAGGTTCTGTCAGGAGTATTGCTGAAAATAAGGATGGGTCATTGTTGCTTGGAACCTGGGGGGACGGCATGATAAAGACGGATCAGAATTACAGGGAGATAAAGCGATTTGAGTATGAAGCCCATTCTCCCGAAAGCATCTCCAATAATTCGGTTCGTGTGATAAAGCCGGATAAAAACGGGCTGGTATGGGTGGGAACCGATAACGGCATTAATATTTACAATCCCCAGACCGGTAAGTTTCGGAGGATACCAAGTAAAGAAACAAGGAAATACCCTGAAAAATTAATCGGTGAAACAGAAAAGCTGTTAAAAACAAGTCAGAAGGTGGCCGCTTTTGAGCAGGTGACTGACTTTCAGAGCCTTTCGAAAACGGTAGAAATAAAGACACCAGGCAAATATTTAGTAGTGGTGGCAGGCGAAGCCGACCCAGTCGGAAGGGCAGATTTCGGATGGATTGAAAATGCTAAAAAAGATACTGTCTGGCAAATGGGAAATTTCAGCCAGACCTTTTACGCCGGAGGAGCTGCTAAAAACAGGATACAAATAGAAGAGCTGGAACTGAAACCAGGTTCATACCAGCTTCATTATGATTCAGATGACAGCCATGCTTTCGGCAAATGGAATGAGCAGCCTCCTGATGTTACTTCATTATACGGCATTGCCCTGATCAGCATCAGTGATCAGAACAGTGCCTTGATCAGGTCTTTGCTGCCACAGAAGAAAGAAGATTTTTTTATAAACGGCACAAGCATCAAGGATATTGAAATAGGCTCAAAATATGTCTGGGTAGCGGTTTTGGAAAATGGTTTAAACAGAATAGACCCGGTGTCCTTTAAGATCAAAAATTATGTACACGATCCTGCTAACGAAAATTCACTGAGCAATAATAATATATCAGATATTTATGTAGATGATAAAGGTATACTCTGGCTTGCTACCGAGGCAGGGGTTAACCGATTTGATCCGCAGACAGAGAAATTTACAAAGTATACGGAAGAAGACGGACTACCTACTAACCTGATGATGGGAATTTTGCAGGGGGATAAAGGAGAAATGTGGATTTCTACGGAAAACGGAATTTCACAGATGATCAATAATGAAGCCCTTGGAAAAACCATCTTTATCAACTACAACTCCACAGATGGCCTGGGCGGAGATATTTTTACCCCCCTGGTGGTGGACAGAGCTCCTGACGGGCAATTTTATTTCGGAGGAGATCACGGAATCACAACATTCAAAAGCGTTTCTGCTAATAAAACCCCGCCGGATATTATCATTTCCAACCTGTTGATTTCCAATAAGTTTGTTACGGATATGAAAGAAGACTCGCCGTTGAAGGAAAGTTTGATGGAGGTGAAAAATATCACACTTAACCATGATCAGAATAGTCTGAGCTTCGAATTTGCTGCATTACATTACGCCAATCCGGCTAAAAACCAATACGCTCATATGCTGAAAGGTTATGATAAGGACTGGATTTATGACAACCGGAATTTTGCAACCTACACGAACCTGGATCCGGGGAAATACGAGTTTATGATCAGGGCCTCCAATGCCTACGGGATCTGGAATGAGCAAGGCAAGGTACTCTATATCACTATTTTACCACCCTGGTGGAAAACCTGGTGGGCCTATTCTGTTTATATCATCCTTTTAATCCTTACCGGATATACTCTGATCCGTATCATACAAAACCGTATCAAGGTCATGGAAAGGGAAAGAAGCCGTGAAAGAGAACTCGAACAGGCCAGGGAGATCGAAAAAGCCTATACAGAACTTAAGGCTACACAAAATCAGCTTATCCAGTCTGAGAAAATGGCTTCTTTGGGCGAACTGACGGCCGGAATTGCCCATGAAATACAGAACCCGCTGAACTTCGTCAATAATTTCTCTGATGTAAGCCGGGAATTGCTGGATGAAATGAAAACTGAACTGGATCAGGACAATCGTCAGGCAGCACTGGAAATCGCCGGGGATCTGGTTCAGAACCTTGAGAAAATAGCACACCATGGAAAAAGAGCCGATGCCATTGTAAAAGGCATGCTCCAGCACAGCCGCAGCAGCAACGGACTGAAGGAGTCTGTCGACATCAATGCCCTGTGTGACGAATATCTGCGCCTCTCTTATCATGGATTGAGAGCCAAGGATAAGTCATTCAACGCCACCCTCAAAACGGATTTTGATCCTGAAGCAGGTAAAGTAAGTATTGTTCCCCAGGACCTGGGCAGGGTAATCCTGAACTTACTAAACAATGCATTTTATGCTGTAAATGAGAAAAAGATAGCCGTAAAATCTGCAGGGGAAAAGTTTGATCCAACGGTATCGGTCAGCACTAAAAAGCTTGAAGACCGTGTAGAAATCAGTATCAGTGATAATGCGAATGGAATTCCCCAAAAGGTGTTGGATAAGATTTTTCAGCCGTTTTTTACTACCAAGCCTACTGGTCAGGGTACGGGGCTGGGTTTATCACTAAGCTATGATATTGTGACCAAAGGGCACGGAGGAGAACTGAAAGTGGAGACCAGGGAAGGGCAAGGCAGTACATTTATCATATCGTTGCCGGTTTAAATGATAAGGAATATGAGAGGTTTATTTATCCTTTTTTTCATCGTTGGATCTAACCTGTGTTTTTCACAGGAAACCTCTGTTATTCTTTCGACGGATATGTTTCATACCCACCAGAGGCTTTTTCTGGCTCCTTTGGACGGTTGGCTTTTTAAGCAGGGAAATGACTCTGCCTGGTCAGAAGAAAATATTGATCTGACCGGCTGGAAAAAATTCAGGCCTGATGAACTGAATGCCCATATGGAAGACGCATCCGGAAGAGTGGAAGGATGGTTCAGAATACGAATAAAACCGGATAGTTCTTTCATCGGAATGCCCTTGACGATCAACCGCAATCTGTGGGCCGCAACGGATGTCTATCTCGACGGAAAGCTTGTTTACGCATTTGGCAATACAGGAAATCCCTATAAAGCGTATAATCCTATCCTGAAATACCCTGTTCCGATACAGTTGACTCCAGGAAAAGAACACTTGCTGAGTATTCATTTTGTGGATTACGAGTCTACTTTTACACAGAGAGAAATTCGTCTGAAGCCACAGAACCTCGCCAGCCTGATCAATATTACCGGTCCGGCCTATACAGAATGGGTGACTTATGACCATAAACTGACCCATATTTATGGTACGCTTTCTTTATCCGTGTCTTTTTTGTTGTTTTTTCTGTTTTGGCTGCTGGTATTTCTGAATCCTGAGCAGAGGATCTTCTGGTTGATAGCCTTGTCTACTACATTCGTCCTTGTGGCGGCAACAGGCACCTTCTGGAATATATTTTTTGAGATCACATACCCGGCGGAGAAAGTCCGTTATCTTATTTCGGTGACCACACAGCCACTGATGACAGGCTTTGGCCTTCTTATCCTGGAATGGGTACTGACGAAGCGAATCCGATGGATAACCCTGTTCATCTTTATAATGGTGGTCATTACCAGTGACATAGCCCATATCTTCTCCGTTTCAGCCCCTTTCGGTTTCTTTTTTATTGCCATGATTTCGTATTTAATTTACATTATAATTAAATATAGAAGTAAAGTAAATGGAGCCCCCTGGGCCATTGTGGCAGGCATAGTGATCACTGTTCTGGCAGCATTTGCCTATATAACCCTGCATAAAAACTATCCGGATCTCTATTTTGAATATGAGAAACCCCTTCTTGCGCTGACGTTTCTGGGTGCCCCTCTCCTGCTGATGGTGTACATTTCCATACGTTTTAAAGAAATTCTGAAAAGTGTTTCGGAGGAAGCAGAAAAGGTGCTGAAGATAACTGAAGAAAAAAAGGAATTGCTGGCAGACCAGAATATACTGCTCGAAAAGCAGGTCAATGAAAGGACTGCCGAACTGAAGACTTCTCTTGAAAACCTCAGGGCCACACAATCCCAGCTAATCCAGTCCGAAAAAATGGCGTCTTTGGGCGAGCTTACGGCGGGCATTGCCCATGAGATACAGAATCCCCTGAATTTTGTCAATAACTTCAGTGAAGTAAGCCTGGAGTTGATAGAAGAATTGTCGGTAGAACGGAACAAGGCAGAAGCAGAACGGGACGAAAAACTGGAAGAAGAACTGATAGATGATATAGCTCAGAACCTTCAGAAAATAAACCACCATGGCAAACGTGCAGATGCGATTGTGAAAGGGATGCTTCAGCACTCCCGGAGCAGTGGCGGGACAAAAGAGCCATCAGACCTCAGTAAGCTGGCTGACGAATACCTTCGGCTGGCTTATCACGGTCTGCGGGCAAAAGACAAGACTTTCAATGCCGGCCTGAAGACAGACTATGATGACACGCTGAGGCCAGTCAGTATCATTCCTCAGGACATCGGCAGGGTAATCCTCAACCTGATCACGAATGCCTTTTACGCTGTAACGGAGAAGAAGAAACAGTCTTTGGGCGAATTTGAACCGTTGGTTACGGTGAGTACAAGGCAACTGGAAGGCAAGGCGGAGGTTCGTGTGAGTGACAATGGCACGGGGATTCCGCAGAAGGTGCTGGATAAGATCTTTCAGCCATTTTTTACGACAAAACCGACGGGTCAGGGAACAGGTCTGGGATTGTCTCTGGCTTATGATATAATCAAAGCGCATGGCGGGGAACTGAAAGTGGAAACATATGAAGGCAAGGGTACTGATTTTATCATTTTGATACCTTCATGACCATGAATTTTAAATTAGCTGTATTCAGAGAAATTTTATGTCACTGTATTTTAAAGAACGCGAGGCAATCATCTTATATTTCGTATAATTAATTTCAGTGTAGCTTTTGTTTAACGGAAGAGAGAATATGAGTATTTTTTACAAAAAAAATCAAATCAAGATATGATTGGAATTATTCTTTTAGTACTCCTTGTAATCTTCCTGCTGTTTTCCGTACGTTTTGTGATCAAATCCATATTCCTGAAGAAAAATGCCCTGGAAAAACTGAAAACAATCAATACGATGATTGTGCACGACTGGGCTCCGGAATTTCTTGAAACAAAACGAATGAAGACGGATGCGCTTGCAGATTTTACGGTTGAAACTATCATGGCCAAAAAAGAGATGGTCATGGTCAATCATTTATTTCGGATGATTACCGATAATATAGAGCAATTGCCGGACGATGCTCCGCACGAATTAAAGGAATATTTCAGAAAAAGTGCCGAACTACCTGAATGGGCTGACCACTACCTGATTGATCTTGGACAGCAAATGTACATTCGTCACGGGATCTGGATAAGTCTCCTGCTTTCCTACAAGTCGCTTCCGGAATGTTACGCCTGTGCTAAAGGTGCAGAAGTGTTACACCGGACGGCCAGACTGAATCAGCGGGATGGTTCTATGGATACTTTTTCACGCCGGATAGTGGAAACTGCCCAGTTTGTGATGTTAGCGATGTCGCCTGCGGGCTTATCGCCTCAGGGCAAAGGGCTCGTGGCGACTCAGAAAGTCCGTTTGATACACGCTGTTATCCGTTATCATATCCGTAGTAAGGACTGGGATCCGGAACTTTATGGCGAACCCATCAACCAGGAAGATATGGCAGGCACGCTGATGTCATTCTCTTCCCTGATTCTGGAAGGGCTTTCTCAGATGGGTATTGAGTTTGAACCGGTAGAGAAAGAGGCATACATACATTGCTGGCGTGTAATCGGGCATATATTGGGTCTTGATGATGACCTGCTTCCATACAATTCGGCCGATGCGTTAAAACTGGGATACAGTATACTGGACCACCAGATAGCTCCCAGTAAACAGGGCACTGAACTGATGGGAGCTTTATTGGAATTTCAGCATAAAAAATCAGCAATGTTCCTTGGCCCGCAGACCAATGTGGATATGATACGGTTACTAATGGGAGATAAAATTTCAGACCTTTTAGAGGTTCCGGTTTCAGATCAGACGCGGATAGACAAACTAAGACGCCGGATAAGACGTGTGACCGGTTTTATGGAGATAATGGATAAAAGCCTGGTCTTTGCGATGGTTCTGCAGTTTTTTGTAAAAGTGGCTACGTCTTTTATGCTCAGGCGCATGTCACCGTCCGACCTTATTCATTTTTACTTACCCAAAGGACTTAAACTGGATTGGGGTTTTCGCCAAAAACAAGAATAAATACACATGAAGCATCCGTTTATTAACCTGGAGACCTACACCGTAACGCAGATATGTTTCCTTCTGGCAGGAACGATATTCTGGAACGTGGCTTATTTTATTATCATTAAAAATGCCATTCGTTTTAAGAGAATGGAAATGCCCTTTCTGGCTGTAGCCTCGAACATTGCATGGGAGTTTACCTGGGCGTTCCTGCTTTATACCGACCTGGGCGTTTTGTTTGAGTGGGGCCTTCGGGTATGGTTCCTGATGGACGTGGTTATATTCTTCTATACGGTGAAATACGCTTCCGGGCAAATGAGTAAAAATCTTTTCGGAAAATGGTTCGGTCCCTTTTTGCTACTGCTTGTGCTATGGTGGATCCCCGTTTTTTATTGTTTCGAAACAGAAGGGCTGGATACCAAAATGGGAACCACTTCTGCTTACCTGATCACTGTGGTAATGGCCTCATTATTTGTTTACAATGCCACACGTAAGGCTCCGGGTCTGATAGCCACCAGAAGCGTGTCGATCACTAAATGCCTTGGTAATTCTTTTATGAGCGTTTTTGTATGGTTACATCATCCTGAAGCTAATTTTCTGAAACTGCTTACGATCGCCGTCCTGATTTTGAATATAATCTATATTGTTCAGGCTGTAAGAAAAGATGACGTTAAAATGCTGAAGAACTCATGATGATTGAACGGCTTAACCTGAAATATAGCGTTATGCTGAAATTCGTTTCCGGCATTATCCTTCTTATATGGGCAGGTTACAGGCCTGTTTATGCTCAGACAGTATCGCAGGTGCCGGTCATTCACGTGGATGATAAAAGTAAGGAGCCGTATTCCGTTTCGGGGCATGCGGCTAAGCTGAAAATGGATAAAGGAGTTCCGGTCACAGAAGTAGTGAAGAGGCTTGACGCTTTCAGGGTTTTTACCAATACCCAGTTGGAAGCAGATGCTAAAGGGGAATACGATTACTGGTTTCTATTTGAGATAGAAAGTAATACGTCTCCCCTGTATCTTACTCTTCCTGTTATTCAAAGTTTCGAACTCGGATTGTACCGTCTGGATGCACAAGGGCCGGTTTTGCTTTCAAAAGGTGGCATTTTTCCTTCAACAGAAGAAAAATTTCTGAATCACAATACTGAGGTATTTGATCTGGAGATCGGGCGCAATGCAAGTACAAAATACCTCTTGAAGATAAACAGGTTGCCATACAAGACGTTTTCGCCGAGAATATTCACTACCAAAACACTGCTCGTTCAGAATTTTCAGGGCTCAATGCTCGAGGGCTTGTTGTTAGGTATCATCTTGTGTGTTGTACTTTATCACTTACTCATTTTTATAAGGGTCAGAGAAACGGAATACGTGTTGCTGGCTGTTTATATGTTCTTTTTGAGTCTTCAGATCATTACGATTACCGGTTCGTTCAGCGCCGTCTGGTATTTTAAAGATACCCGATGGAACCACATTTTCTATAACAGTGTGCCTTCATTTTCCGCATTTTTCAGTTTTTGGTTCAGCTATGTTTTTCTGAACATTGACCGGAAAGCGAACCCCCTGATCTCAAAAATGTTTTTTGTGTTCATGGCTGTTTTCGTTTTGTCTCTCCTGTTTTCATTGACCATGGTGAGGAGCCTCGAACAGCTTACAACGATGACTTCGGGCATTGCTTCGGTATTTCTGCTCACCATCGGCGTGCTGAGGTGGCGGCAAAAGTTCAGGCCGGCCATTGTCTATATCATAGCGTATATTCCGGCTTTTCTATCCATCCCCTATCTGCTTTTCTATTTTTTCGGAAACCTCACCTACTCGTGGTTTACGCACAATAATTTGCTCGTAAGCATTGCCTTGCAGGCTATTCTCTTTTCATTGGCCATTGCTGCGAAAATCCGGATTCTGAAGACAGAGAATGAACGCTTGCTTGAGGCGGAAAACTTACGCCTTGAAAGTATGGTATCCAGAAGAACGGCCGAGTTGCAAAAGGAGAAGATCAAGGCTGAAAATGCGTTGACAGAACTCAAGGCCACACAATCCCAGCTGATCCAATCCGAAAAAATGGCGTCTTTGGGCGAGCTTACGGCGGGCATTGCCCATGAGATACAGAATCCCCTGAATTTTGTCAATAACTTCAGTGAAGTAAGCCTGGAGTTGATAGAAGAATTGTCGGTAGAACGGAACAAGGCAGAAGCAGAACGGGACGAAAAACTGGAAGAAGAACTGATAGATGATATAGCTCAGAACCTTCAGAAAATAAACCACCATGGCAAACGTGCAGATGCGATTGTGAAAGGGATGCTTCAGCACTCCCGGAGCAGTGGCGGGACAAAAGAGCCATCAGACCTCAGTAAGCTGGCTGACGAATACCTTCGGCTGGCTTATCACGGTCTGCGGGCAAAAGACAAGACTTTCAATGCCGGCCTGAAGACAGACTATGATGACACGCTGAGGCCAGTCAGTATCATTCCTCAGGACATCGGCAGGGTAATCCTCAACCTGATCACGAATGCCTTTTACGCTGTAACGGAGAAGAAGAAACAGTCTTTGGGCGAATTTGAACCGTTGGTTACGGTGAGTACAAGGCAACTGGAAGGCAAGGCGGAGGTTCGTGTGAGTGACAATGGCACGGGGATTCCGCAGAAGGTGCTGGATAAGATCTTTCAGCCATTTTTTACGACAAAACCGACGGGTCAGGGAACAGGTCTGGGATTGTCTCTGGCTTATGATATAATCAAAGCGCATGGCGGGGAACTGAAAGTGGAAACATACGAAGGCGAAGGAACCACATTTATAATCCGTATTCCGGTTGGAGATTAAAATGATGAAATTAACAAAAGAACTCGAAACAGAGATACTTCAATATCATTACGCTAACTGGGAGGCCAATCTCAATGGTGACATGGAGGCTTTTGCTTCTTATCTGGATAAGGATTTCAGCATTTTCGGATCGGCCAACGGTGAAGTGTTCCTGGGCAGAGAAGAAGCTCTGGCCTTTTATACTGCTACGGCTGACCAGATGAAGGGCAAGGCGCAGCTTCGCAACAGAAACATAAGCATTCAGCCCATTGACGATGACATTGTCGTAGTACGGGAACTATGTGATCTGTATGTACTGATCGGCAATGAATGGACTTTCTACGGGCATTGCAGGCTTTCCTGCCTCTCAAAGCGCACTGCCGAGGGTTGGAAACTGGTTCATCAGCACGTTTCTCTGCCCGACCACAGGACAGAGGAAGGAGAGCAGATTGCAAGTGAAAAGATAGAAAAAGAAAACCTGGAACTGCGGGAAGCAGTAAAAAGGCGGACCACTGAGCTGGAACATAAAAATCGTGAACTTGCCATAGAGGCGGCCCTGGAAAGGGTACGCGCCAGAACGATGGCCATGCAGCACAGCCACGAACTCGCTGAGGCGTCATTAATACTGGTACAGCAATTGGAGGCCCTGGGCATGAAAACGTGGGGGTGCGCTTTTAACATTACGGATGAAGACAGTTCGAGAGAATGGTTTAGTAATGCTGAGGGTTCCTTGCCTATGTATACTACCCCCAGAGTGGGAATCTTTAAGCGGTATTATGACATTGGCCTGCAGGGTGAAACATTACATGTGGAAGAAATTTCAGGTAAAGCCTGCGAAGATCATTATGAATTCTTATGCACACTGCCGATTGTAGGTGAAGCTCTGATCAATATAAAAGAAGCCGGAGGGTCATTTCCCTCTTCACAAATAGATCATGTGGCTTATTTCAAGTATGGTTATCTGTTGTTTATCACCTTTGAACCCGTACCCGAAGCGTATGATGTATTTAAGCGCTTCGCAAAGGCGTTTGAACAAACCTATACCCGTTTTCTGGATCTGCAGACCGTAGAAGCCCAGTCGAAAGAGTCGCAGATTCAGCTGGCGCTGGAGAGGGTCCGTGCACGCACTATGGCCATGCAGCAAAGCAGTGAGCTTGCCGATGCCGCGGCTGTCCTGTTTCAGCAGGTCAGGAACCTGGGCATCGAAACCTATACCAGCGGATTTAATATCTGGGATGAAACGGAGGATAAGCTGATATCCTGGATGAGTAACCCTTCCGGTGTGATCAATCCTCCCTTCATTATGCCCGCCGGTGAATACGGACAGCATAAAAAATTCTTTGAAGGATGGAAAAACGATCTTCAGTTTATGGAGGATGATCTTACAGGAGAAAAAACGGTGGCGCATTACAAGTACCTCAGATCCTTTCCTTTACTGGACCAGGCGTTTGCCACAGCGGAAAAAGCCGGTATTAAAACTCCCGAAAGGCAGGTACATAATGTCGTTTTCTTTTCTCATGGCTATCTTTTGTTTGTGAGTCTTGAACCTCAGCCTGAATCCCATGAATTGTTTAAACGCTTTGGAAAGGTATTTCAGCAAACCTATACCCGTTTTCTGGATCTGAAAAAAGCCGAAGAACAGGCAAAAGAGGCTCAGATTGAGGTGGCACTGGAGAAAGTACGGAGCCGGACACTTGCCATGCAGAAAAGCAGCGAGTTGTCAGAAGCCGCCGCCGTACTGTTCAGTCAACTGATCGGGCTTAATATTTCTCCTGATCGTCTGTACCTCGGTATTATACAGGATGAACCGGGGCAGATGGAATTCTGGATAACGGATGAGAAAGGAAGTAAGGTGACCAGGCAGTTTACCGGGGATGCCGGCAGAAACCCCAGTATGAAGAAGATGTACGATGCCTGGCATTCGGGGGCCGTTTCAATGACCATAGATATGGAAGGGAAAGAGCTGGAAGACTATTTTCATTATCTGACAAACGAACTGAAGGTATCTTTCAAAGATGGATTGACAAAGAAAAGGAGGATACAAAGTGTTGCTTTCTTTGGAAAAGGATTTGTAGGGATGGCTTCTCCTGATCCTCAGCCTGAGGAAACCCCGCACCTGCTTGAGAGGTTTGCTGCCGTGTTTACTCTTACCTACACCCGTTTTAACGACCTGAAGCTGGCAGAAGCGCATGCCATGCAGGCAAAAGAAGACCTCATAAAGTTACAAACAGAGAAAAAACGGGCGGAAGAAGCGCTTAAAGAACTCAAAGCCACTCAGGTGCAGTTGATCCAGTCTGAGAAAATGGCCTCTTTGGGCGAACTTACAGCCGGCATTGCGCATGAAATTCAGAATCCGTTGAATTTTGTTAATAATTTCAGTGAAGTGAGCATGGAGCTGATAGAAGAGCTGGCGGACGAAAGAAACAAGCAGAACGGAAAACGGGACGCTGCGTTGGAAGAAGAACTGTTATCCGATATTTCTGAAAACCTTAAGAAAATCAACCACCACGGCAGACGGGCCAGTGGCATTGTTAAAGGTATGCTGGAGCATTCGAGGGCAAGCACAGGGATAAAAGAAGCAGTTGACATTAACCTCCTCGTTGAAGAATATCTGAAGCTTACTTATCACGGTCTCCGGGCAAATGACAAATCTTTTAACGTCACACTCAGAACGGATTTTGACCCCACTGCCGGGAAAATAAACATGGTTCCCCAGGACCTCGGCAGGGTTATCATGAACCTCCTGACCAATGCTTTTTATGCGGTGAAGGAGAGGAAATCAATGGAAGAAGACAGGAAATTCGAACCAACGGTATCTGTAAGCACTCAAAAACTATCGGATCGCCTGGAAATCAGGGTTTCTGATAATGGTAAAGGGATTGCGAAGGCTGTGGCAGACAAGATATATCAGCCTTTTTTTACCACAAAACCAACCGGAAAGGGAACGGGCCTGGGTCTGTCCATGAGCTATGACATTGTTACCAAAGGCCATGGAGGGGAACTGAAAATGGTGACGGTTACGGCGGAAGAAGACCCGGACAGGTCGGGAACAAGCTTCATGATCTTTTTACCTTATTAAAACAGATTCTAATCATTTAAAAACAGATATAATGAAAATTCTTGTAGTAGACGATGAAACCGATGTACAAATGCTTTTTACTCAGCGGTTCAGAAGTGAAATCCGGAATAAGGAAATGGAATTCGCCTTTGCATTTTCGGGAGAAGAGGCCATTGAGTACATGAAAGATCATCAGAATGAGGCAGTACTTATCTTGTCAGACATTAACATGCCCGGCATGAGCGGGCTTGAGCTGCTGAAGTACATAAAACAGAAATACGAAAAACCACCCCCGGTGGTGATGATGATTACCGCCTATGGTGATGATGAAAACTATAATGAAGCCATGAAACTCGGCGCAGATGATTTTTTGACTAAACCTGTGGACTTTCCCACTCTAAAAGAAAAGCTTAAAAGCCAACAATTATGACCAAAATTTTAGTAGCAGATGATGAGGCGGACCTGGAAACGCTGATACGACAGAAATTCCGTCAAAAAATCCGGGAACAGCATTATGAATTTGTTTTTGCTGTCAACGGAGTAGATGCGCTTGACAAAATATCCCAGCACCCGGACATTGATATTGTACTGAGTGATATCAATATGCCGGAAATGGATGGTCTTACGCTGCTTTCCAGGCTTGCGGAAGAAAATCCAATGATTAAAGCGGTAATCGTTTCGGCCTACGGTGACATGGATAATATTCGTGTGGCCATGAACAGGGGAGCATTTGACTTCATTACGAAACCTGTCAATTTTGATGATCTGCAACTGACAATGGAAAAGACCATAGGGCATGTCAGGCAACTCAGGGAGACCCTGCAGGCTATTAAAGAAAATAACATTCTGAAAATGTATGTAGATCAGAATGTGCTTAACTTTATGGGAACAAGAGAATATGAAAATTCTCTGACAGACAATGAAACCATTGAAGGCTCTGTTGCTTTCATTGATATTTGCGGATTTACGGCCATCAGTGAGAAAGAGACGCCGGATGTGGTGGTGAAAATGCTGAACAGATTTTTTGACCTGATGGTCAAAGAGATCATTGCGGAAAACGGAATTGTAGATAAATTTATAGGAGACTGTGTTATGGCTGTATTTAAGGGGCCTTTTCACCTGGACAAAGCTATCGATGCCTGTCTGGCCATCAGGAATAAGCTCGATCAACTGCCGGCTGAATATGGCTTTGCCCCCAAAGTTTCCATTGGTATCAACAGTGGTGAAATGGTATCGGGCAACATAGGTTCAGTGACACTGAAGCGACTGGATTATACGGTTATCGGAGACACGGTGAATACAGCTCAGCGGCTGCAGTCTGTTGCAGGCATTAACCAGATCCTCATTCCCGAGGTCTGTTATGAGAAGGTCAGACAATCGTTCAACTGTCAGAAAATAGGTGCTTCATCGCTTAAAAATAAAACATCCGAAATAATCCTGTATGAAGTACTCAACTGAACCGCTTAGCAGCCAGGTACAGCAGGGATAATAAATAAAAAAATCTTTTAGAATATGAAATATGAACAGGCATATGCCTTCATGATAGAAAAGCTTCAGCATGGATTGCCTTCTTACACCTCCTACCACGATGTTTCTCATACGCTGAGCGTGATAAAGCATGCTGAAGAGCTTGCAGCATCAGAGCATATTATCGGTGAAGACCTCATTTTACTTAAGACAGCTGCGTTATTTCATGATGCGGGATTTCTTCAAAGTCATGTAGAACATGAAATGCTATCCTGTAAAATGGCCAGGAAACACCTGCCGGAATATGACTACACCGAAGAACAGATTGAAAAGGTATGTTCGATGATCATGTGTACCAAATTACCACAAACGGCTGAAAATCTGCTGAACGGAATACTATGTGATGCTGATCTTTTTTACTTTGGGGATGAGGATTATCCCGCCAAGGCAGAAAAACTGTATCAGGAATTTCTGCATAACGGTAAAGTAAAAAACAGGATAGAATGGGATAAAGAACAGATAGATTTCCTGACAACACATCGCTACTTTACCGACTCTGCCGTTAAAAGCAGGGAAAAAGGGAAACAGAAAAATCTGTCATTGCTGACATCCAAGATTGAATTGTCAAAACATCATAATAAACAGGCCATCTCGTTCGATACTTTCAAAGATGCGTTTTTGATGCTCGCGGGAGTCGTTATTGCCGGTTTTGCGCTAAAAGGGTTTCTTGTCCCCAATCATTTTTTTGATGGCGGAGTGACCGGTATTTCGCTTCTTATCCATGAAATCTATCATTTTAACCTGGCCGCAGTCATTATTCTGCTCAACATCCCGTTTATCATTATCAGCTTTTTTACGGTGAGTAAGTCTTTCGCTTTCAGAACCTTTATCAGTGTGGTGCTTCTGGGCATCTGTCTTGTGGTTCTCCCCTATTTTCAGCTTACTGCCGATAAGTTGCTGATTTCCATCTTCGGAGGGGTATTTTTAGGGATTGGCATAGGGTTGATCATGAGGGCAGGTGCGGCGCTGGACGGTATTGAGGTGCTGGCGCTCTATACATTGAAAAAAACCTCTTTTACCATCACTGAAATCATTCTGGGTATCAATATCATTATTTTCATGATTGCAGCATTTCAGTTTGGTATAGAGACCGCCCTGTATTCCATTCTGACTTATTTTACAGCTACCCGAACCATAGATTATGTTGTGGAAGGGCTCCAGGCACATACCGGAGTAACGATTATTTCGGGTAAAAGCGAGGTGATCAAACACCAGCTGGTCAATACTATGGGTAAAGGTATCACGGTATATAAAGGAGAAAGGGGGTTCTTACCCGGGAATTTCGATGAAAGCTCGGACTGCGATATTATTTTCACCGTAATAACCCGTCTGGAGCTGAGGAAACTCAAGAACCTGATCGCTGAAGTTGATCCCCGGGCCTTTGTGTTTGCCAATACCATCAAGGAAGCCAGCGGCGGTATACTCAAAAGGCGGAACCGTCATTAATGATAGAAAACCTTCAAGCTATTTACAGATGAAACCTTTTTTGCTTTTTTCTCTGGTTTTCAACTCTTTTTTTGTACTTGCCCAGAAACCAAGAGCAAGGGATATCGGTATACCTTTTGACGGCACTCCCGGTACTTATAATGCCATTACGGATGTGCGCGGTGTAGAAGTCGGTTACAGCACGATTATTTCGGGACAGGGCAGGAACATCAGAGGCCAGGGGCCGGTACGAACAGGTGTCACAGCCATTTTTCCGAGGGGCAGAAACAACAACCCGGTTTTCGCCAACTGGTATGCACTGAACGGCAACGGCGAAATGACCGGAACCACCTGGATTACGGAATCCGGTTTTCTGGAAGGTCCTGTGATGATTACCAATACCAATAGTGTAGGTGTAGTAAGAGATGCCGTGCTTAAATGGTATGTAAAAAGCAAGTGGTATAAAGAAGACTTCTGGTATACTTATCCTGTTGTAGCGGAAACCTATGATGGCTTCATGAACGATATTTATGGCTTCCATGTACAGGAAAAACATGCTTTTGAAGCCCTGGACAATGCTAAAAGCGGCTTTTTGGCGGAGGGCAATGTGGGGGGAGGCACCGGCATGATGTGCCTGGGTTTTAAAGGAGGCACAGGAACATCTTCCAGAGTGGTTAAGATCAGTGATTCAACCTATACGGTGGGTGTGCTGGTACAATCCAATTTTGGAGGCAAAAGAAATTTCACCGTGGCCGGTGTACCGGTTGGAAGGGAACTAAAAGACACATTGAATTACGAATTTAAGGCCCCGCCCTCCTATCAGCCCGGTGACGGCTCTATTATTGTCGTGGTGGCCACTGATGCCCCGCTACTGCCGCATCAGCTCAAAAGGATAGCCGCCAGGGTGCCTATCGGGATAGGTAAAGTGGGAGGAAGAGGTGAAAACGGATCCGGAGATATTTTCCTTGCCTTTTCCACCGCAAATCCGGAGGGATTTCAGCGACAGAACTTTTCGGCGCTGAAGCAACTGCCTAACGACCTGATCAATCCCTTGTTTGAGGCTACCGTACAGGCGGTTGAAGAGGCCATTATCAATGCCATGACAGCCGCAGAAACCATGGAAGGCATCAACGGGAATAAAGCGTACGGATTGCCTCACAAAGAAGTCATCGGGATACTAAAAAAATACGGGCGGATCCATTGACAGTACTAACAGGTCTTTGCTATTCAGTTTTGTGAAATTTTACAGACAGAAAACATGAAATTAAGGTTCTTGATCCTACTTATTTTCTTTGGAGGGCCGGTTTTTTGCCAGTCGTATAAGGAAATACACCACAAAGCGATTCTGGTCGACACCCACAATGATATCCTTACCCAAACCATGGAAAAAGGACTTGTTTTTGACAAAGACCTGAGTGGTAAGGCACACAGTGATCTTAAAAGATGGAAACAGGGCGGGCTTGACGTTCAGTTTTTTTCTGTCTGGTCAGACGGGGACCAGGTCAGACCTTTCGATTTTGCCGTGAGACAAATGGATTCTCTGGATGCGATTATCAGACGAAATCCTGACAAAATCGTGAAAGCACCTGATACCAGAGAAATTTATAAAGCAGTACGGCAAAGAAAAATAGCCGCTGTTCTGGGCGTTGAAGGAGGCCATATGATAGAAGATGACCTCGGGAAACTCGATTATTTTTATAAGCGCGGAGTCAGATACATGACCCTTACCTGGAACAATTCCACTTCATGGGCCAGCAGCGCTGCGGATGAAACTTACAGAAAAGATATTGAACATAAAGGTCTGACTGATTTCGGCAGGCAGGTCGTCAGTAAGATGAACAGCCTCGGTATGATGATTGATGTCAGCCATGTGGGTGAACAGACTTTCGCAGATGTAATGAAAGTAACGCGGAAACCAGTCATTGCTTCTCACAGTTCCGTGTATGCATTGTGTCCGCATCCGAGAAACCTCAAAGACGGACAGATCAAAGCCATAGCAGAAAACGGGGGTGTTGTTCAGATCAATTTTTACTCCGGATTTATTGACAGTACTTACCGAAGGAAGGCAGATGCCTTTCTTGCAAGGCATAAGACTGAAAATGACTCTCTTTTGCAAGCCGGAGTACCGGATTATATGGCCGGAGAGATCCTGTTTACCAGATATCCTGAAGAGGTGCAGAATATCAGGCCGCCATTGGCAATGGTTATTGAGCATATTGAATATGTGATACGTCTGGTGGGTGTTGACTTCGTCGGTATAGGCTCAGATTTTGACGGTATTGAATCTGCTCCCCTCCAGCTGGACGATGTGACAGCTTATCCTCTGATTACCAAAGCGCTGCTGGAAAAAGGATATAGTCGTCAGGACCTGGATAAGATTCTGGGCGGCAATATTCTGAGGGTTTTGAAAGCCAATGAAACCCGCAAATAGCCCGGATCCGATCTGCGCTCTGTCCACCGCAGATACAGAATCTCCTCCCCTTTTACCGGATTAATCTGTTTTCCGGAGAAGTACGTAATAATCCCTCTTTCGTTTTCTGAAACATTTAAGCAGAATAAATGACCAAATATGCCAAGTCGGGAGAGGATAAACCAAGGATTTGAACATATATACCAAGATATTTTCTGAGACAAAAAATAACTTTGTTTTCAGCCTCTTGTCCGGTATGCGGTGAACGGTATCCTGGTAAAACCTTCAGATGCTGCGCCGGCCGGCAGTGTTTAAATAGCCGTTATTTTTTGTATACGGCTGTTTTCCGGTTCTCAATACAGGTCTGAAATCCGGCCTAAGTATCAAAAGATCCTTTTAGAATGGTTCAGCCCCCATGTTTCACACCGTTTTTAGTGTCAATCTGAGTTAAACCCTGTTCACTATGGAAAAGTTATCTGTTGCAAAAAGGCCGCTGCTTCGAATCGTCGTAAGTATTCTGCTTGCTGCATTTACATCGGGGTGCCTGGAAGACCAGCCAGAGTCGGTAAATTATTCCATAGCCTCTTCTGATTATGGTATTATGGCTGAAAAATCGCTGGATCTCATGAGCAGTTTTAATCTTGAAACCTGGAGTACCATGCTGAGCGATAGTGTAGTATACTATTTCCCGGATGAGAGCCGTGCAAAACTGGTAGGTAAAACCGCCCTGCTCAACTGGTGGGAGAATTACCGGAACGTGTCCGGTCTGCAATCCATGTCAATCGAAGATGCCAGTTATTTGCCTGTATATGTGAATGCAGGTCCCGGGAACAGAGGTACATTGTCGGGTATACAGGTTATCGCTTATTTCTCCAACAGGTTGATTTATAAAGATTATCAGAAGGCTACCAGAATGAATTTTATTATTCATTTTGATGAAAACAAACTGATCGACAGATATTATACCTATTACGACCGGTCGGATGCTATGGCAGGTGTGAATGAGCTGTAGTTTTCCGGGCTTCCGGTATAGTGTTGCCTCGTTGCCTTATACCCATGTAAGTATACATTTCTAAACTATAACAAAAATGAAAGAAACTGACATTGTACATCCCAGCCAAAGGATACATGTGCTTGATGCTGTCCGTGGTTTCGCGCTTTTAGGTATATTGTTAATGAACATCCCCTATTTCGGGATGCCTGAGATGGTGGTAAGCAACCTGAATATCAGGAATGAGTATACCGGTCTTAATTATTATACCTGGTGGATAGTCAATTTGTTATTTGAAGGATCTATGCGCGGACTTTTCTCTATCATGTTCGGCGCAAGCATGATGCTTCTGACTACCAGACTTGCTGCAAAAAGTGATATTGACAGTGTGGCGGAGATCTATTACAGAAGAATGATATGGCTGCTGCTGTTTGGTTTTATCAATGCCTTTGTCTTTATGTGGCCGGGTGATATTCTTTATTGTTACGCCATTTGCGGACTTTTCCTTTTTCCCTTCAGAAGCATGCGGCCTAAATACATCCTTCTGATAGCGGGTATTCTCATGGTGTTGTTTACCTTCAAGATTACCTATCAGGATCGGGAACCGTTGAGAATCAGAAAAGAAGCACTCCTTGTTCAGAAAACAGATACCACGAAAACCAGGCTTACTGAAGGTCAGAAGGAAATCCTCGTAAAATGGAAGGGTTTTCAGGAGAAGCAAAAGCTGAGTAATAAGAAAAAAGAAGCCGAAAAAGAGGCCAGGAAAGTGAAAGGAAGTTTTAAAACCTTTTATAGCTACTATACAGACATAAATGTTCTCCTGCAGACTACAATATTTTATCAGATCAACTTTCTCGATTGCCTGATCTTTATCCTGATCGGCATAGCATTTTACAAGCTGAAGATTATTACAGGGGAGCGATCAATGCCGTTTTACTTTTGGATGGCTTTAACCGGCTATATTGTGGCATTTTCTCTCTCCTGGTGGAGATTAAATCTTCTGATTTCAGTTAAATTTGACCTGCTGCAGTATCTTGAAAAAATCCCGTTCGATATGTATGAAATCCGCAGGCTGGGACTCACAGTAGGACACCTTGGTTTATTAATGGTTCTTTATCAATCCGGAGCCGTGAAATTCCTGTTCAGGGTCTGGGCTAAGGTCGGACAGATGGCTTTCAGTAATTACCTCCTTCAGAGCATCATATGCAGTTTGTTTTTCTATGGTTTTGCGTTCAACAAGTTTAATGAACTTGAACGGTATGAGCTGTATCTGGTTGTTGCAGCGGTTTGGACCTTTAATGTAGCATTCAGCTATTTGTGGCTTCATTTCTTTACGATGGGGCCTTTCGAATGGCTGTGGAGAAGTTTGACATACTGGCGTATTCAGCCGATCAGGAAACACAAAGAGTAAAGGACCTTTTGAATGCCGGTTTGAACCTGATTTACATAAATTTCCTACTTTTCAGACGCCTTAGCTATGATTGAAAAGTGGGAGAAAATGATAATATTAGTGGAATAATTTGAAATGACACTGTTATTGACCGCATTAGGCTGGTACATGATTGCAGGATCTTAAGCTTCACTATTTGATATGTTTTTGTATTTTTTGAGAATAAATGAAAGATAATAGAACTTTTACTCATCAGTGTATTTTATGTCGGAAAAGAAATCGCTACCCTCCCCTGTTACCATTTTAATGGGCATTATTGTGCTGGCTGCATTCAGTACATGGTTTTTACCGGCCGGACAATACAGCAGGTTGTCTTATTCTGATGGGAAATCTTTTGTAGTCAGCGATCGTTCAGGAGAGTATAAACTCCCATTGACACAGCAGACCCTGGATAGTCTGGGGCTCCTTATTTCCATCAGGAAGTTTGAGAACGGCGATATCCGTAAACCGGTGTCTGTTCCCGGAACGTATCAGCGGCTGGAAAGAAATCCACAGGGTTTTATCAATATCATTCAGGCACCGGTAAAGGGTATTTACGATAGCATTGATATTGTTCTCTTTATTCTTCTCACCGGAGGTTTTATGTTTGTGTATAATGAGACCAAGGCCATTGAGAAAGGAGTGGCCTATCTTTCCTACACAATGAGGGGAAGGGAGCCCCTGCTGATCGGGATCCTGGTCTTTTCTTTTGCTTTTCTGAGGGCATCCTATGGGATGGAAGAAGAGGCCCTGATCTTCTATCCTATTCTGGTACCCTTATTTATTGCTGCCGGATATGACCTGATGGTGCCTCTGGCCATCATTTTTGCAGGTACCACCACGGGCGGGATAGCAGGCTTTGCCAATCCTTTCACAGTGATTATTGCTTCCAATACAGCCGGCATCACCTGGATGGATGGCATTTATGAAAGAATAGCGCTGTTTTTCATCGTAACATCGTTTATGACCTGGTACATTATCCGGTATGCCGCCAAAGTCAGAAAAGACCCTTCGACTTCCCTGGTTTTCCTGACAGACGGGCCTGTCCGATCGCCTTATGAATTCTCCGCCCTGCATAATGAGGAAGCGCCACAACTCGACGGGAAGACTAAACTGTTGCTTCTCATTTATTTTATGACCTTTGTCAGCATGATTTCGGGCGTAATCTTTTTTGACTGGTGGACTACAGAGATGTCGGCTCTTTTCTTAGGTGCGGCCGTTTTGGTGGGTATTATTTCCGGAATGCACGAAAAAGTATTTATACATGCTTTTATCAAAGGAAACGAAAGCCTTCTGAATGTAGCATTCATTGTGGGTGTGGCCAGAGGCGTAACGGTTATTCTGAATGAAGGGCATGTAAGTGACTCTATCCTGTATTACACTTCTATGATTGTTCAGGATGTTCCTTCAGCAGTACTGATTCTTTTACTGATGGTCTTTTACTTTTTCTTTTCCTTATTCATCAGTTCTTCGTCGGGTATGGCCGTATTAACCATGCCGATCATCGGAGCACTGGCTATCATTGTTAATATTCCGGGGAGAGAAATCGTAAACGCTTATATGTATGGTTTAAATCTGATGAATTTTCTGTCGCCTACCAGTCTGCTGCTCCCGTCGCTTGCGCTCGTCAATGTCAGTGTCAGGGCCTGGGTGCGTTTCATTACCCCCGTTATGATCCTGTTTGCACTACTTTGCAGTATTTTTCTGATAGCCGGAATCTACCTGTGAAGATTCCGGCAGAAAAGCCCCGAAAGTACCTTATTTTATTCGTATATAGTTTATTTGCGAAATAGAATGCTCTTAAGAATAATCTTCTCCTACCAGGCCAAAATCGATTTTCTCCTCTTTTACCCTGATCGTACTCTGCCAGCCCTCTTCATTTTGTTTTTCCAGCGTCCAGTCGTCTGTACTGGTAGTCTGGAGCCATAACTCTCCTGATCTTCTGAATATCTGGACACTCAGCCCTGCTGTTTTATGAAAAGATTTTTCCGCTTCGGCTGTTGTTACGGCAGAACTGACATCAATTCTTACCGGACGTTCCACAGGTATGATGTCTTTTATGCAGGTAGCCTTCGGCCAGACTCCGGACGTAGGATTCACGGGAAATTCCCGGTAAAATTTGAGTTGAAGATACGGATAGGTTTTTGTAAAATCCTCCTGAACACTTTTCACTGTACTCTGGTCGTCAATGTATATTTCCATGATCCTGCCTGTTTAATTATGGATTCAAAAGTAGAGCTCAGAGCAGACATAAAAAATGACAGATTGCGTACAGCATTATGAGATATCTCAGATTTTCAAAAGCGTTGATAATCTGATTAATATATCTATATTCGCATACCAACCCAACCATTCCTATGAAAACAATACTTCTTCTGGCAGGCAGTTTGCTGATTTCCTGGTCTCTGACCCTGTTTTCTCCAGAAGAGCCTGACGGACGGCAGATTTATGAGACCCATTGTAATCATTGTCATTCACAGGCCGGGACAGAGGGTGCACCGGGCCGGGATCTGCTCAGAGGAATGACGCCGAGAGCGATATATGCGGCACTTCTCAGCGGGAAAATGAAACTTCAGGGAGAGGTTTTGGATGAAAAACAAAAAAAAGCCGTAGCCGAATGGCTTACCGGTAAACCGCTTGCCGTGATACAACTGCCGGACAGCGCTTATACCCGGTTTTATCTGCCTGCTGTAACCACGCATACTTCCGGTTGGGGCGGAAACCCTGAAGGAACGGGATTTGTGCCGGAATCTCCTATTAATGCTTCTAATGTAAAGGGTCTGAAACTCCTCTGGGCTTTTGCTTTTCCGCAAGGTACGCAGGTCAGAAGTAAACCGGCTTTGGCAGGCGACTGGCTGGTTGTCGGCAGTCAGTATGGCGAAGTGTATGCACTTCATCAGAAAACCGGTAAAATTGGCTGGGAATTCAAGGCAGATGCGGCTGTTCGTGGCGCCATCACGATTGCCGGTTCTGCGGGCGATCTCCGGGTATATTTCTCAGATTTTTCGACCAATGTATATGCCCTGGAGCTGAAGACCGGAAAGCTCATCTGGAAACAACGGTCCGGGAAACACCCCCTTTCAGCCAATACGGGTTCTGTTGCTGTTACCGGCACCACCGTGCTTGTTCCTTTGAGTTCTTTTGAGATTAATTCCTCCTTGGATCCTGATTTTGATTGCTGCACCTCTTCGGGCGAACTGGTAGCACTGGATACGCGTAACGGGTCGGTCAAATGGAGGCATAGGGTAATTCCGATTGATGCCAGAATCAGTGGCACAAAGAAAAACGGAAAGCCTTTTTACGGTCCTTCGGGTGCACCGGTGTGGTGTAGCCCCACTCTGGACATCCGGCGGGGGCTGGTATATATCGGGACCGGTGAGAATTATACCAACCCTCCTACCACCACAAGTGATGCTATACAAGCGATAGAAATCGCCACAGGCCGCCTCAAATGGACTTTTCAGGCTACTCAGAACGATGCCTGGAATCTGGCGTGTCCGGATGCTCCGAATTGTCCTGAGAAAAGCGGTCCGGACTTTGATTTCGGTATGGCCCCCCTGCTGATAAAGAAAGGAAATGCGGGCAAAGATATCCTTATAGCGGGACAAAAATCGGGCATGGTACATGCGCTGGATCCTGAAACGGGCACATTGATCTGGCAAAACAGGATAGGTAAAGGCGGAATGCTGGGTGGAATCCATTGGGGAATGGCTTCTGACGGCCGTAAGGTATATGTGGCCAATGCCGATAATTTTTATGCTCTCGACCAGCGCGATCCTTCTCTGAAGGCTGCTCCGGGGCTTTTTGCGCTTGAAGTAGCTACAGGTAAGATGATATGGAAACAACCGGCCCCTTCCTGCCAGGGGACTGTCCCTTGTATTCCTGCCAACTCGGCCGCTCCGCTCGCTTTAACGGATATTGTCTTTGCCGGTACCCTTGACGGGCATATCAGGGCTTACAGCGCATCTGACGGGGTGATTTTATGGGATTATAATACGGTAAAGGACTTTGAAACGGTAAACGGTATAAAAGGACGGGGAGGTTCGATTGACGGGCCCTCACCGGTTGTGTCCGGGAAAAGGCTGTTTGTGAGCTCGGGTTATGGTATGTTTGGTGAAATACCCGGTAATGTACTCCTTGCTTTTGAATTGTAAGGTGTATTTCAGCCTCCGGGCCGGTGAAAATCAAGAGATTGAAATTTAAAGGAGAAATTGTCAGGCTCCCTTATGGCCAGTAATTCTATATCTTTTTGATAGCTGCCGCTGCCGCGGACTGCCTTACGGGCCTGTTGTTCTGTATCGGCAATAACGATCCAGCGGTCTTTGCTTCCTGTTCTTGCAAAAATATAAACCATAGTTATGTCGTTTTATGGCTCAAATCTACGAACCGGAACAGCGGATTGTTGCTAAGATTTTTAGAATACCGGGCACCCGGCGGGCATCCGGTATTTATGAGTGTCAGATGGTGGCTTTCACCTTATTCAACTCCCTCTTCAGGAGGATGGTGGCCTGGTTGAAAATACTCCTGAGCATATGAAAGTTGCCGTAAATCGCCTCAATGTCGGTCCTGTTCTCTGCCTGATGTTCCATAAAGCTGAGAATCTCCTTATCGTTTATACCGATGGTCGTAAAAGAAGAATTGAGCTTGTGAGAGATCGCCCTTATGTTGTCATAGTCCGTTTCATTGATGGCTTCTTCCAGCATTTTGAGGTCTACCGGGGTTTCTTCAATGAATATGTCGATGATCTCGGCTTCAAGGTCCGGACTTCCCTCAGCAAGGTTTTTAAGCTTACTCAGGTCAACTACCATATCTTTGACAGGGTTTGCGCCGTTCAGCGCCTCCAGTTTTACCTTGTTGAGGTTGGCAAAAGTAGTGATCTTGTTAAACAGCTCGTCCGGAGAAAAAGGCTTCGGAATATAGTCATTCATACCGATAGACAGACATTTATCCTTTTCTCCAACCAGTGAGTGCGCTGTCATGGCAATGATCGGAATATTATTTTTCAGCTCATTCCGGATGAAGATCGTTGCCTGGTAGCCATCCATTTCGGGCATCTGAAGGTCCATCAGCACTACGTCATAGGCCTGTTGCTGTACTTTCTCCACGGCAATGCGTCCGTTGGGAGCCAGATCAGGCAGAAAGCCGAATTTCTCAAGTACTCTCAGGGCCAGTTTCTGGTTCAGCAGATTGTCTTCGACAAGCAGTACTTTTATTTCTTTGTCACTGTTAAGTGATCCGATGTGCGCTATATCTCCGGTCTCAACATTAACGGCTTTTTTGAAACTCAGCTGAAAAGAGAAATTGGAGCCTTCCCCGAGTTTACTTTCAACGCTGATTTTCCCTCCCTGCAGTTCAATGAGGGACTTGGAAATGCTGAGTCCGAGACCGGTTCCCCCGTATTTGCGGGTAGTATCGGTGTTGGCCTGAGAAAAACGGTCGAAAATAACCTTAAGTTTGTCGTGAGAAATACCGATACCTGTATCAATGATATTGAACTGAATGGTTACTTCGTCTTCTGTTTCCTCCAGCACATCGGCAATAATGTTGACAAACCCGCGCTCGGTAAACTTGATGGCGTTGTTGGCCAGGTTCAGGAGGATCTGATTAAGCCTTGTAGGATCTCCCAGTACTTTTTCCGGGATTCCGTCATTCAGATAAAGGTCAAGGCTGAGGGATTTCTCGGCTGCTTTATTATTCAGTACGGATCTCACATTATTGATCAGTTCCGGAATATCAAACGGCACTTCTTCAAGTGTAATATTGCCGGATTCAATTTTAGAGACATCCAGGATGTCATTGATGATTCCGAGCAGGTTTTCAGAAGCGATATTGATGTTTTTAACATATTCATTTTGTTCACTTTCCAGGAAAGTGTCCATCAGAAGCTTGGTGAAACCGATAATGGCGTTCATCGGCGTTCTGATTTCATGACTCATGTTGGCAAGAAAGGCATCTTTAGCTCTGGCATTCTTTTCAGCAACGATCTTGGACTTGATCAGTTCCCTTTCCATTTTAATCCTGGAGGACATGTCAGTGGCAGTACCTATCACATATTTCTGACCGTCCAGAAGCTCAGAAACCACGTTGTTGAACATCCAGGTTTTATGTGAGCCGTCTTTGTGGATAATGTTGAGCAGTCCTTTAAAAGATCCGTTGGATTCTATTTCGTCCAGATAATTTTTTACGCTCTCCTTTGTCTGAGGTGTAACCACATCGTAAATACTCATTCCGAGTATCTCATTTACCGTGTATCCGATCAGTTCGGCTCCGGCAGGATTGATGGTCAGAAAGCGACCGGACAGGTCATGCGTACACATGAAACCCTGTGTATTTTCAAAGAAACCGCGGTGCTTTTCTTCACTCAGCATCAGCTGCCTTTCCCATATTTTCTTTGAAGTAATGTCTTTTGCAATGCCCAGATAGCCTGTTATATGCTTATTGTCGTCTTTCAGTGCTGTAATAGAAAGTTCGACGGTAATTTTAGATCCGTCTTTCCGGATATAGGTCCACTCTTCGGTATGAGAATGTACAGAGCCGTCTTCTGTTTCTTCATGCAGCTTGAGACCCAGGCTCTGATAGCGCAGGGCCATTTCCTGCTCGTCATGAATATGCTTGAAAACCGAAAGCCCTATTACTTCTTCAGCCTTATATCCCAGCATAATTTCAGCCCCTTTATTGAAGGTAGTGATGTTGCCGTGTCTGTCTGAGGAGATAATGGAAATGTCTGTACTGGAGTTCATAATGGCCTTCAACTGGCCCAGTACTTTATCCAGTACCATTCTGTCCTGTTTTTCCTTATCGATATCCTGGAAAGTACCATACACCCGTGTTACCGTCCCTTCGCTGCCGAGCTCACATTTAGCTATGACTTTTACCCATAGTTCCCGCCCTTTTGCTGTAATGATCTGAAGCTCTTCTTCAAAATCAATACCTTCGGCAAATGCGGTTGCAATAAGACCGGTGATGCGTTCACGGTTTTTTCCATCTTTATAAAAATCCACGCATTTTTCAATAGTAGGCTGATATTCAGGATCTACCTCGTGGATAACAGCGGTCATCTGGGTCCACTGCATGGTCCTTTGGTTCAGATCAATCTCCCATCCGCCTACACGGGCAACTTTATTGGTCTGTACAAGGATTTCACGTACATGCTTTAGTTCAAGTTCAATTTTGGTCTGCACCGTAATATCTCTTCCGATAGCATACAGCAAGGCTTTCCGTGAATCGGGAGTGGCTACCCATTCAAGATACTTGGTCTCACCGGTTTTAGTAAGAAACCGGCAGGTAAAATTCGTGGACTTATACCCGTTGCCCTGGCGCAGAATGTTTGTTTTTACTCTGTTAAGGTCTTCAGGGTGAATAAAATCCATATAGGGAGTCTGAAGAAGTTCTTCAGGACTCCAGCCCAATGTTTTACTGAGCGAATGATTGGTCTTTTTGAGATAGCCGTCTTTACCGGCAATACAGATCATGTCATCAGATTCAAGAAAAAGACTCTCAAAGTTCTCCAGTACAAGCTTTTCCTTACGGGAGGCGATCTGAGTAGCTGCTTCTTCAGCCAGCATTCTGAGTGCATTTTTCTGATCATCAGTCAATACCCTCGGTTTAATATCCATCACGCAGAGTGTTCCCAGGGTGAACCCCGCCTGATCTGTCACGGGATGTCCGGCATAAAAACGGATCCAGGGGTCATTTTTGATGCTGGGAAATTCTCTGAATCTCGTATCTTCAAGGGTATCGGAAACTTCCAGTAAGTCGTTGTTACGGATGGTATATTCGCATACAGAATCTTTCCTGAGAGCAGATTCTTCATCAATTCCCAGCCTTGATTTGTTCCAGAAAACATTTGAATCAGCAAAATTCAGAAGGGAAAAAGGCGTGCCGCAAATGATGGAGGCCAGTTTGGTCAGACGATCAAATTCTTCTTCTGGTGCAGTGTAGAGAATATCGTAGCTTTTGAGGGCTTCAAGCCTTTCAGATTCACTCTTGAGTTTCGAAAGTTTCTTTGAAGACATATCTGGTTAGAAATATTTTTTTGGGTTACTCAATTCGTCTTGTGCAGGCGCAGATAACCTCGGGTTAACATTCATGCACATTTAATATAATTATCAGGCAATTTTTGTACCAGTTTGAGTACCAGACAGATTAAATCTAACTTAAATTTAACATGAAATATTCCGGAGCGCAAAAAAAACTTTTTCAGAGGGTATTTATTGGTATTTCTTTTTGAAAATACTGATAGTGAATAGCTTAAATAAAGCATCGTCTGACCTTGTCATTCAGTCAATAACGTCCCGCTTCGGAAACAGAAAAAAAATGCCTTGTAAGGTTTGGATAAAGTAAAGGTTTGTCCTAGTTTTGCGGGGCAATCGGCGAAGTGGTGGAATTGGTAGACACGCTACTTTGAGGGGGTAGTGGGCGTTAGCCTGTGCGGGTTCGAGTCCCGCCTTCGTCACGAAAGGAGCTTTTCTTAATCAGGGAAGCTCCTTTATCTTTTTCGGAACAGATTAAATTTTCTTCTTCTGCCGGTAGTCGGTTGCTGTTCACCGTAGCATTTGAGGGAACTCTCCGGTAGTTTAGCTGCTATAGGGATAAATAATCCGAGGTAAGCGGATATTCCCCGCTGCCCTTTTACATTGAAAATACCGAGCATATTGTCTGAACCAAAATAAAGCCCTCCGGCACGCAGTCCGAGGCCGAGAGTAAGATTGGAATAATTATTGTCAAGAGAAACCGGCGCGGCAATTTCCAGGTACTTGAGCTCGTATCGGGGTATGAAACTGATACCCGAATAGCCTATCACTCCCCTCCTGTCTGAGGGCAGTAAACTTTGTCTCCAGACAGTATTCATATAGAATTTTTCGTCAAATGCATAGTCAAAACTAAGCACCGCAGTGGCGGGATATAAAGCCCGGTAGCTGTGTCCGTAGGTGTTCGGATTGAGGTTGAAAACCCTTTCTACAGAGCGTATAAAACCACTTGTACCCTGTAACCTATAAAAATCATTGGGCAGAATCTGGTCATTGACACTGTTAATATCTCCGGTCAGTACATCTATATCGTCCTGGAACTTTATGTATCCGATGTCAATTAGTGACAACCCGATTTTATACTTATATTTATTCTTGGTAGGGTCTGACATCCGCCGTCCGTTGTGCGTAAATTCATACCTTCGGGCGTCCGGTCTGTACTCATATACTATACCAATGTCTGCGCCGAAGCCTGAACCCAGGCCGGATGGCGATAATAAACCTCCTAAACTTATTCCACCTGCGCTTACGTTTGAAAAGTCAGCCACGGTTTCTGTAAGATGTATCACTCTCCTGTTAGGGTTGGGGGCGTAAGGGGTTATCATGAAGTCAACGTTGCTTCCATGCAGGTTGGTGGCAAAATTACTCACAAGGCGCTTGGCTGTAATCCCCCATTTGACAAACCGTTCGTCCTCTTCTATAAGGGTCCGGCCGATGGTCAGAAAAAACTCGTGATACAGTCCGTTATTGAGATTGAATGTATTGTCGGTAGACGGTACGGTCGTATGGTTAGGTCCCTTCAGTCCGAAAACAATGGCTTCGCCTACGGGTTCTGAGGTATTATTCAGGCTGGTCAGCATTCTGTATCTTACCCCCGCCGCTATGCCGGTTTTCCATTTGGGTAGGCTTACCTGAATCGCCGGTCCGCGCGCTTCGGCATTAAGTATCATCCTGAGGTTTCTCTTGTCCTGATTTACGCTGGCATAGTCAGGCATCCAGACCAGTTTTCCGGAAGTGGGTGACCGGTAGCTGTTGTCATAGTTGCCGGTAAGCATGTTGATCAGTGAAAAGGGGGCTTTCCAGCGGGCATAGTTGTTATGCATGTCAAATCCAACCCCTCCCAAATGAATATAAACCGAGTTACGGCTGTCTGAAACATGTGCTGGATTTAAAGGCAATGCGTTAGTGCCTGAGTAGTTTCCTGTGGATATTCCCAAAAAATTTTGAGAAAAAACCGGCAAACAGAAGAAAAGGAAAAATAATATTTTGTATTTTGAAGCCTTCAAAGAACTGTTTTAGTAAATTCATACAAAGGTAAAGAATTGTGACTAAAACCAAAGGGCAAAAAAATTATTCCAAAGAAAAGCATGATGAACAACAATTTTTCCGATTACCAGACCCAGGGCTTTTATGATGAGCTTGTTACGCAGGATAACCTCCCGCGTCCGGGCAATGAAGTCATTTATGATTTTATCAATAAACTTAGCTCTGATGACCTTATCCAGAGGCAGAAAAGTATGGAAATTGCCATGATGAATATGGGGATTACCTTCAATGTATACTCAGAAGAAGGAGGAACGGAAAGGATAATACCGGTAGACGTGATACCGAGAGTTATCACTGCAAGTGAATGGAAAACGCTGGAAAAAGGTCTCAAACAACGCATTTATGCCCTGAATGAATTCCTTAAAGACATTTATCATGAACAGAAAATTCTGAAAGACAAGGTTATACCCAAGCATGTGGTGTATTCCAGCAAAGGGTTTCTGAAAGAATGTATGGGGATAATGCCCAGTAAAGGTATTTTTATTCACATTACCGGCTCTGACCTGATACGTAACGAAAAAGGTGAATTTACCGTATTGGAAGACAACCTGAGGTGTCCTTCAGGGGTTTCTTATATGCTTGAAAACAGAGAGCTGTCCAAGCAGATTCTTTCCAAACTGGTGTCAAAGGCCAAAGTAAGGTCCATTTCTGAATATACGGAAAAACTTTTCGGTTCTCTTCGCTATATTTCAGGAAAAGCGAATCCGACGATTGTGGTACTTACTCCAGGGATCTATAATTCGGCTTATTTTGAGCACTCTTACCTGGCTCAGCAGATGGGGGTTGAACTCGTCGATTACCGTGACCTTGTTGTTGAAGATGACCATGTCATGATGCGTACCACCAAGGGCTACAAGACTGTGGACGTTATATACAGAAGACTGGATGATATGTTTATCGACCCGCTGAAATTCAATCCTACTTCACTGATCGGTATCCCGAATCTCTTTAAGGCTTATAAAAAAGGCAATATCGGACTTGCCAATGCATTGGGAACGGGTGTGGCCGATGACAAGGTGGTTTATGCCTACGTACCGAAGATGATCAAATACTATCTGAATGAAGAGCCGATCATTTCCAATGTGGAAACCTATATCTGTGAAGAGCCGAAAAGCATGAAATATGTGATCGAGAATATTGAAAAACTCGTGGTAAAAGAAGCCAATGAGGCCGGAGGATACGGTATGCTTATAGGTCCTAAAGCTACCAAAGCCGATCACGAGCTTTTCAGGGAAAAAATCAAGGAAAATCCCAGGAATTTTATCGCTCAGCCGACCATTTCACTTTCAACCAACCCTTGCCTGATCGAGAATCACATTGAAGGCCGGCACGTCGATCTGAGACCTTATATCATTTTCGGAGAAGAAATTTATGTTACTCCGGGCGGATTGACACGCGTAGCGCTTAAGAAAGGTTCGCTGGTGGTGAATTCCTCTCAGGGAGGTGGCAGTAAGGATACCTGGGTGCTTAAAGATTAATCTTTTTATAATCGGCATACTTTCGTACCTTTGCAAAAATTTCTGGTATGGATAAAGCAGCGCTTAAATCAGGTCTTATAATTTCCGGGATCATACTGTTTGCTTCTCTGACGAGGCTTATTGATCATCCTATGAATTTTACTTCTGTTACAGCCATTGCTCTTTTCGGGGCTGCTTATTATAAAAATACCTGGCTTAAGTACCTTTTGCCGCTTGCCATCCTCCTTTTCAGTGACTTTTTACTTGACATTAAAACCGGCTGGGGATTTCATTCGGGAACCCCGCTGGTTTATATCAGCTTTGCCCTCATCATCACATTGGGGATTTTTATGTTAAAGAAAGTAACTTTCCTGAATATCGCACTGGCAGCTGTTTCCGGATCATTTCTTTTCTTTCTCATCACCAATTTTGCTTTCTTCTATCCTGAAGCCGCTACACCGAATCCGGCATTGGGACAATACCCTCATAATCTGACCGGCATAATGGCTTCTTATAAGGCAGGGCTGCCTTTTTACAGAAATATGCTTATCGGCGATATTTTTTATTCGGCCTTGTTCTTCGGCCTTGCAAAAGTAGTCTTCAGGTTAAAATCCGGTGTTACGGGTGTAGAAAAGGCCTGATCTAACTTTTCAGAAGTTCTTCATAAATACGGAGGTACTCACCAGCTACTTTTTTTGCAGCATAATTTTCCAGGGCTTTTTTCCTGCCGTTTTCACCCAGGGCTTTTCTGTCGGCTTTATTCAGCACCCAGTCAATTCCTCTTGCGAGATCTTCAGAGGATTTGTATTCAGCCAGGTATCCGTTTTCCTGATGTCTGATCATTTCCGGGATCCCCCCCGTTTCGAAGCCTACACAGGGAACTCCCGAAGAAAGTGCTTCCATAACAGTATTGGGCAGATTTTCCATAATGGATGGAATCACAAAGACATCGGCAGCATTATAGATGTTACTGATCTTTCGAACGTCATTGATCCGTCCGAAAAGATGTGTTTTAAATGGAATCGCGTCAGAAATGTCAGTATCAACCTCGCCGAGAATTAAAAATTCCGGGCTGATGTCCGGACGGATGTCAAATTTTAAAATCTCAAGCGCTTTCTCCAGGTAGCTCCACCCCTTCCAGAGTACAGAAGCCTTCATGGCCACAAATAAAATATATTGTTTGCCGGGGTCAAGACCCAGTTCTGTTCTGATGGCCTTCTTATCTCCTGGCGAAAACAGGTGAGTATCAATAGGATTCGGTACAGAAGTCACATAATGATCTTTAAGCAGATAACTGCTGCGTGCCCTGTTGCTAAGCCATTCGCTGCACCCGGCAAAAACGGCCTTTTTTAATGAACGATAGGCTACTTCTTTCTTTTTTAAGATTTTGGCAGAAAGATCGCCGGCGGAAGGATTTTTGAGATACTGATCGCAATGACCGCAGCCCGTACGATAGTTTTCTTCAAAACCACTGTGATGGCACCCACCGGTAAAAGGCCACATGTCATGCATCGTCCAGACAATGGGTTTGCCTGTTTCAAAAAGGCTTTGAAGAGTTTCGATAGAAAGAAAACCGAAATTTATAAAATGAAGATGAATAATGTCAGCCTGTTTTACGAGCGGATGGAAAGAAACGTCCATGCCGGTATTGGCAGGAGAAAAAGCAAATCTGACATTTCTGGATTTTTCGAAAAAAGTAAAGTAAAGTCTCTCCAGGGCAAATCTCAGAAAGGCAGTAGCTTTAAAATACAAAGAATCTCCCGCCGGGTGAATATAAGAATCACTGAATTTTTTCTTTTGCACCAGCATCTGAATGTCCAGATCATAATGCTCCCGAAGTGCACCGGCAATGCGTTTACCGGCAATGGCGGCACCGCCCATATAATCATCCGTATTTATAAAAAGCACTTTCATTTGGTGGCCGTTACAACAATGTAGGGCGAAAAAGTACGGGTGTTAACAGGAAATATTTTGAAAAATACCTTAAAAATAAACCAGGTTATTTTAAACAGAAGCCTGAATATCAGTCCCTTGCTTTTAAGATTTTCAAGCCAGATCATGAATACTCCGTGATATCTTGCCGATACGTTTTTCATCCCCAAATCTTCACAAACGGATTTAAGAAAATCAGGATCCATGCAGCCTATGTAATGTTTGGCATAATTCTCCGGATCAAAAGCTTTCTGGAGCCATCCGTTAAAACCTCTGAAATTGGGCAGGGAAACGAAGAAACTTCCCCCTTTACTGACCAGCTCAGTATGTTTCAGGATGATCTCACGGGTATCTTCAAAGTGTTCGATCAGACCGTTAGAAAAGACCAGGTCAAATCGTTTGTCCGTATGAAAAGTAAAGAGATCGGTTTCTATCCAGTCTATTTCAGCATGATTTACCTTGATCAGCTCTCTGATGAGCTCCGGAACAATTACAAAATCCAGAACTGTAGCTTTGATTCCGAATTTTCCGGCAAGATAAACCGAATAGTGCCCTGGAAATCCGCCGATTTCCAGGGCTGTAGAGATACTATTTTTATTCATAATACCTCTTAAAATGTCATTTAAAACGAATTTGTCTTCTACCTGGAAGATCAATCCGCTTTTTGATTTCCAGTAATCCTCCCAGAATTGCCTGTCGGTAAGATTCATTCTTTTTTCTTCCTTACTGATTGATAAACAGTAACGATGAGCAGCCCACCCAGCAAAATAGAAGAAGCCAGGTCAATCAGCTTTCCTTTTTCAACAGACACCGGCCTGAACACAAACTTAATTTCATGTCTGCCTGCAGGAATTTCCATGGCCCGCAACACATAATCTGCCCGGACGTGAGGTACTTCCTTATCGTCAATATACGATTTCCAGTCCTGGTTTCCACGATAAAAAATCTCTGAGAATACGGCAAAACCCTCATGTTTACTTTCAGCGCTATATATCAGTTCATCCGGCTTATAGCTCGTCAGAACGATCTTATCCGTAGAGTCGGTGGAGTACACTTTTGAAGCGCTTAAGAATTTCTTATCTACAAAAGCTACTCTGGCCGGAGAAAACGAACTGAGGGAATTAAGCTCCTCATCCGCTGAGTTTACTACCTTAACGCTGTCTACAAACCAGGCATTCCCCAGAGCTTCCGGATTTCTTTGCGCCACCGGTTGACCGCTTTGATCAGAAGTGATAAAGTATTTGGTATTCAGCATGTTATAGATAGGCATGTTGAGCTGCCCGCCTTTGATCATCTGATGCTCAAACAACTCCTGCGTTCTTTTCAGTTTGGCGCCGTGGTAGCCTCCTATTGATTTGTGGAAATAAGAGTCTCTTCCGTCCTGCCAGAAAGAAGTAGTAATATTCAAAACCCTGAAGTTGGGATCTTTATCCGTAAGTATCTGGCTGTCAGCAGGTGAAGGTTCAAAATTTTGCTGAGCCTGATATTTACTCAGAAAATCATCGTTATTGAAATAGCGTTTGTCAACACCAATGAGATCAAAGATTACCAGGAGGATAAGGAGAGAAACGGCAAGCGTCTCCTTCACCTTTTGCCTGGTCAGCAGCCATAGAATACCAGAAGTAAGCAATACAAGAATCAGCCCTCTGAAAACGTCTCCCCTGGCCATAGATGCCCGGTCCTCCTGCAGAGCATTAATGATTCTTTGGGCAAAATCAGGTCCAAGTGACTGGGCTATACCTGCCTGAAACTGCTGGTCTTTAATACTGCTGAAGTCTACCAGCATATAACCGGTCAGCATAAGCACCACGATAATCCCTAAAGAATAGGTAAGTGGTTTTTTAAGATTTTCGAAAGACCATTTTCCAGTAACTATTTCATTAACAGTAAGCGCTGCACCCCAGGCCAGCAGGAAATGTGCCATTGTGAGCGTCATAGTCACCGCTCTGAACTTGTTATAACCAGGGATAATGTCAAATATCAACCCGTTAAACGCTAAAAAATGACTGCCCCAGGCAAAGACGATAAACATAACCGTGAGACCAAACATGACCCATTTAAACTTATTACGGGTAATGAACAACCCCAATATAAACAGGAAGATAACAATTGCCCCTGAATAGGCCGGGCCTGTGGTCGAGGATTGCTCCCCAAAATAAAGCGGTAACTGCCTGATATACTGGGCGGCCTGTCCCGGGTCAACGCCTCCGGCGGTCAGTGTTTTATAAAATTCTGATTTTTTTGAGAGCTCTCCGATGGATCCGCCTCCCATAAGATCCGGAATCAGGAGGTTAAAGGTCTCATCTATACCATAACTCCATCCGAAAGCATATTCTTTGCTGAGTCCCTCCGGAGCTGTGGTGCTTTGTAACGAAGGGTCTGCCTTAGCTGTAAGATCAGATTTGCCTCTCATGGTTTCAGCAGAATAGGTGATATTATTCCATAACCTCATTCCATGTGACCCTACACCAATCACTACACTGACAGCCAGGCAAAGGATAACCTTCGGAAGTATATTCAACTCTTTAGACTTATAGAGTTCAACTACCCTGTAAACAGTATAAGCAAGGAGTATGAAGAACAGATAATAGGTAATCTGAAGGTGGTTGGCGTAAAGTTCGAGTCCGAGAGCAAGCGAAGTGACAAGTGTTCCCAACAGATATTGCTTCCTGAAAATAAGTATAAATCCAGCTATTACACATGGAACATAAGCCAGGGCAATGACTTTTGAGAGGTGTCCTGCTTCAATATACAGAAGATTGTAGGTGCCGAAGGCATAAGCTACAGCCCCCAGCACAGCCACCCATTTATTCTGCTTTAAGGTAACCATCAGGATATAAAATCCGGTCATGAGCAGAAACAAAATGTTGACAGGAGTAGGGAGAATATTGGTAATGAAAGACCCCAGCTGTGAAATAAAACTGTAGGGATAGTCGCCGGCGATCATAAAACCGGGCATACCGCCAAAGGCAGAGTTTGTCCACCAGCCCCATGTTCCGCTTGCCTTGTGGTAATCATTGAGCTCTTTGGCCAGACCGGAAGCCATATTTACATCATGCATACTCAGTACCTTACCGCTGAGCACAGGGCTGGCATAAAAGACGGCCAGTGCAAGGAAAAAGACCAGCGACAGAACAGGTATAAGGATCTTTTTATTCATCATGTTTATTTAAGATTGCTTATTTTTGTTTTCAAAATTAAACCAAATTTCATTGTGTTACTATCAAATTTTACTTTTAACCTGTCGGTTTCACATTCCGGATTGTTCCGCAACTGGATCAGACAGGAACTCGAACGTCAGCAGTCGGAAGTATCTCTGCTGAGGGATACCCGTATATTCCACCTTCTGACAGAAGTAAACGGCGATGGTCACACTTATGCTGTCCAGCTTTTCTTTGATACGGCCGGGGATCTTGATCTTTATGATCAGCAACATAAAGATGCTTTTCTTGACCGTCTTGATCGTATTTTTTCCGGACAGTACGCCTTTTTTCAGACGGTACTTGAGTCAATATGATCAATCAAACAAAGGCCATTCCACTTTAAGAAAGAAACTGCTTCTCATTCCCAGGTAATAGGGTGTGGTAAAATAACCGTTTCTGATCAGACCGTGTCCTGCATTGCTGTATTTAAATGCCAGCCGGACTCTTTTGATCTGAAACATCAGAAAAGGGTCAACAATGGCATAATTCCATATTTTATAGTCGTCCTGCAGATAAAACTGTCTTGTAAGCGGCATATAAGCATCTGCTTTATAGGCAGATTTGTAATAAATATCCAGACCCGCATAGATGTCGAGCACTTTGGCATACCGTATTTTGAACATCACGTTCGTATTGTTTGTAATAGCCGGCATGCGTAAAACATCATCTTTATCGCTCAGCTTTTTGTTGATGAACAGCTGGTTACTGAGACTGAATACACGGCCGCTGTATCCCAGCTCGAACCCGGCATCAATGAAGTTGATCCCCGAAAGGCTTTGAGCCGGCAGGGCATTCCGGTCAAAATAAAGATACCTGGTAAGGTTGGTATAACGAAAGGATGGTTTAAGGCGCATTCTGCCCACATTCACAAGGTATTCACCGGCAAGGTGCAAATACAGGGGATTACTGAACGAATTATCCCATTGCATTGCTTCACTACGGAATTCCCTGTAAATCAGGCCCGGAGGATAAGAAGATGACCGTAGTCGTACAATAAAGTCATTATAATGCAGCTCACCATCTATTTTATAGGCACTCGGGCCGATCTCTGCTTCTGCAAGAATGTATTTTGAACTGTCATTCAGATAGAAAGCAGCCTGAGCACCCAGGAATATTTCATCGGGGGTGTTTGCTTTTGAAGATATGTTGCTGCTCCGGTCATAAAAATCATAAAGCCTGTGAATCACATAAGCCTGATAATCAAATCCTTTCAGGCGACCTTTGATACCCAGCTTATTGGTAAAAGACCTTAGAAACATATATTGCCTGAGGGTGTCTGCTGTAGAGGTGGTATCTGTGTAAATGCCACTCAGCCTGTTCTGCTGAAAGAGGTTGTCATTATAGAAATACTTTTTTCTTTCCATATCAAAGACATGAAAAGCCTGAAAACCATTAGCCAGTTTGTATTGCTGATAAAGGTGAAGGTTATTCCAGCGTTCGCTTGAAGTTACACCACTTAAACGTTCATTATAAGTAAGATTATAGTCAGAATCGATCAGGCGATAGTTTTTCATCAGCGAGTCAGCATTGGAAACGCCCCCTTGTTCATGCTGCAAATGATTCAAATGATAAAAAACGGCTAAAAGCGTATATTTTTCTTTCTTGCCGGTGTAATTGCTGCTTACATGGTAATTCCAATGGTCAATCAGCTTGTCTTCACGGGTTGAGGCGTTGAATTGTTTTGAAGCATTAATACGGTTGACATTCAGCGCGAAGTTCAGGCGACTGTTAACATTCTGAGAATGCGTAAAAATAAGCTGACTGTTACCTTTAAAGCCCTGAACATAGCCCATATTGGTAAAAGGCGATTTCGTATTGAAGTATTTGACTTCATTTAGTCTGGGAGCATACAGTGAGAAGGCCTGGAATCCTGTTTCAGTAAAAATACTCTCGTTAGGCATGAAAAGAATGGACTTGGATGCCGTTCCGGTATTTCCCAGGTCCTGGTACATCCATCCGCTGGCCGACAGCATGTCGGTCTTGTAGAACCGATGAATGAGTGTATCCGGATGATACGTGATTTTTCTGTTTTTAAAAACATCCGATTCAAGAATATACCCGGTAGAGGAAGGACCATAAACCTGCCGTGTGCTGTCATCAAGGATTTGACCCTTTATGCCCGTGTGGATCAGGAAAAGAAAAGAAAACAGGTACCCGGCTTTGCGCATAAAAAGCGTTTCGTCTCAATTTGAAGCAAATTTAGCGTATTATCCACTTTTTTTCTCGCTAAACCTCATAAAACTTGTTAAAACTTCCTTTTCAAACGCCTCTGATCGTTCTATTTCGACCCTGACAGGGATGATGTATAATCTTTCTCTCTCTGCATCAGACAGCAACGGCTTGATTTTGACCATGTCTTTTTCAGTGGTAATCAGCGGACGGGCAACGGCCTCCCCGAGTATTTTGTCAAGGTCTGCCCTGGTATAGGTATAATGATCAGGAAAAGAGAAATGATGATGGACAGGATAAATGGCTGACGTTTCTTCTAGAAATCTTTTGTTACCCGCAATAGCAGAAACCAGAACCACTTCCGCACCTGAACCCAGTATTTTGCCCGTCAGACTGACGGGTGAAGAGGGTTTAAAGCGGGCAAAATACACAGAAGCATCTTTCCGGATATATTTTCGTAATTCATGCTCAATCAAATTTCTTTCAGAATTATTTGAAAATTCTGGACATTTAGTTACAAGTATAATATCAGCACGTCCGGCCCCTCTTCTTGCTTCTCTGAGTCGCCCTGCAGGAAGAAGGTAATCCCGATAGAAGGGTCTGTTGTAATCACAGAGCAGAATTTTAAGGGCGGGGTTTATGTATCTGTGCTGATAAACATCATCCAGAATAAGCAATGTAGTTTCCGGATAAAACGTCATGATCTTTCCGGCGGCATCCTTCCTTTTTTCTCCGACAAAAAAGCGGGCAGTAGCATGGTAACGATCAAACAGCATTTTAGGCTCATCTCCTACGGTATCAGGTCCCATACCGTCAGCTATTTCAAGAAATCCCCTGGTGGTGCGGCCGTATCCCCGGCTTAATACCGCCGGATGGTATTTTTCCAGTATTTCAATCAATAAAGCACTGACGGGCGTTTTCCCTGTGCCTCCTACCGTAAGATTGCCCACACCGACAGAAAACACCGGAGGACTGAAAGAGCGAATTATCTTTACATCAAACAACAGATTCCTTATACTTGTAACCAGATCGTACAAGAGTGCAAAAGGAAAGAGTAAAAGGAAAAAGAGTTTTTTGATCATTATCAGCGATGGCCATCAGAGCACAATACTGCAAACATACGTTAAATTTTAAATTTGACGCGGGTACTTCAAGGGGAGTTTTGAAAAAAAAGGATTCTTTATTCCTCCGAATTTTTGATTCTGATTTTCCCGGGGTATCCGGGCTGGGTGAAGCGGGTCCGCTTCCCGGACTTAGTCCCGATTATGGTAATATTGCTGAAACGACCCTTTCTACTTTGGTTCGGAAGATCAATAGTAATGTCTTTAATATCTCTGAAATAAGTATATTGCTAAATGATTTGCGAAATTATCCTTCTGTGCTTTTTGCTCTGGAGACCGCCCTGGCAGATCTTAAACATGGGGGAAAGCGCTGCATTTTCACGAACGACTTTTTTGACGGAAGCCGGGAGATAGAAATCAACGGGCTCATCTGGATGGGGAAAAAGGAGTTTATGGCTTCGCAGATTGCTGAAAAACTCAGGCAGGGTTATCATACCCTCAAAATGAAAATAGGTGCGATCGATTTTGAAAGTGAAATGGAGTTGCTCAGCTCCATCAGAGAGGAGTATGACAGGGAAAAAATTACATTGAGAGTGGATGCCAACGGTGCATTCAGCCCGGAAGAAGCCCTGAAAAAACTGGATCGTCTTGCCCAACTGGATATTCACAGCATAGAACAGCCCATCAGGCAGGGACAGATCAGCACCATGGCTGAACTCTGCCGGCAGAGTCCGGTACCCGTTGCGCTGGACGAAGAGCTGATCGGAATCACTTCGGCTAAGGAAAAGGAAAGATTGCTGCAAGTTATAAACCCTCCCTATATTATTCTTAAACCAACACTTACCGGAGGGTTTTCCGGTACTTCCGAATGGATCACATTGGCTGAAAAGCTAGGAACGGGTTGGTGGATTACCTCAGCGCTGGAATCCAATATTGGCTTGAACGCCATATGTCAGTACACCGCTGAGTTTGACAATCCGCTTCCGCAAGGATTGGGTACAGGGCAACTCTACACCAATAATATAGGAAGCCCTCTGAGTATCAAAAGTGGCAAAACAAGTTATAATCAGCAGGAAAAATGGGATTTAAGTCTGCTCCATTTTAAGGATTGACCCAGTTAATTCCTTTCACCAGCATCGACAGTGTCTCGCTTTCGGGTGAGCCGGGCAGCACCTGATAATCGTAAAACCAGGAGGCCTGGGGAGGCAGGCTCATCAGAATGGACTCTGTACGCCCGTTGGTTTCAAGGCCGAATTTGGTACCCCTGTCCCATACAAGATTAAATTCTGCGTACCTTCCCCGCCGGACAAGCTGCCATTCTTTTTCTTTTTCAGAGAATTTTTTGTCAGTATTAATCGTCATCAGGTGGGTATAAGCAGGTGCAAAGGTTTCTCCTACTTCTTTCATAAAACGGAAGAGTTCTCCTTTACTGAACGCCTTGTCATGATTCTCAGGCACCACATCAGGTCTTAAATAATCATAGAAAATGCCACCTACACCCCTGGTTTCCTGGCGGTGAGGTATATAGAAGTAATGATCCGCCCAGGTTTTAAAGCGGGGATAAAAGGCCGGATCGTGCCGGTCACAGGTTTCTTTCAGTTTTTGGTGAAACCATTGTGCCTGATCGCTTACCACATAATGCGGTGTAAGGTCAATACCACCACCAAACCAGCATGAGCCGTCAGAGAGTTCAAAGTACCTGACATTCATGTGTATGATAGGCACATGAGGATTTCGCGGATGCATGACAATGGAAACGCCCGTCGCAAAATAGTCAAGCGGGCTTTCGATTTTAAGCTGTTTCTGAAGCGCCTCAGAGGTATGCCCGTGAACAGCCGAAAAATTTACACCTCCCTTTTCCAGAATGTCACCATCGGTTATGACCCTGGTTCTGCCTCCACCGCCTGAATGATGCTGCCACAGGTCTTCTTTAAAGTGACCGGTACCATCTGTTTTTTCCAGGGCGCCACAAATATCATCCTGAAGGTTTTTCAGGTAGTTTTCAATATGTTCCTTACTGATGTCCATGTTTTAATAGTTGAGTACCGGCGACAACCACCTTTCTGCTTCTTCTACGCTGACACCCCGGTTTTTTACGTAGGTTTCTATCTGGTCCTTCCCGATTTTCCCGAGACCGAAGTATTTACTTTCCGGATGGCTGTAGTAAAATCCGCTGACAGACGATGCAGGCAGCATCGCCAGACTTTCGGTTAGCTTCACCCCTATTTTATTTTCAGCATCAAGCAGCCTGAAAAGCTCGTCTTTAAGGGTATGATCCGGGCAGGCTGGATAACCGGGTGCCGGGCGGATACCTACATATTTTTCCTTAATCAACTCTTCATTGCTGAGGTCTTCCTCCGGTGTATATTTCCAGATCCGGGTTCTGACCAGGTGATGAAGCAGTTCTGTAAATCCTTCTGCAAACCTGTCGGCGAGGGCTTTGACCATGATAGCACTGTAGTCGTCCAGAAGACCTTCAAATTCACGGGCTTTTTCGTCGGCTCCGAAAATGGTAACGGCAAAACCTCCCATGTAATCATTTCTGCCCGATTCTTCCGGGGCGGTGAAGTCGGCCAGGGAAAGGTTAGGAATACCCTTTCCTTTTTGTCCCTGCTGTCTGAGATGATAAAACGAGCCGATAGCCTTATCACGATGCTCAAGATAAACCTTGTGATCATGGGTAAGGTCTGAACAACTGCTGGTATGGCCTTCGTCTTTTACTTCAAAATCATAGATGACCTGCTTGTCGGTGTCAACCGTCGCCACTGGCCAGAAACCTATTACGGCACTGGCATTCAGCCATTTTTCGTCAATGATCTTCTTCATCATGGCCTGTGCGTCACTCAACAACTTCCGGGCTTCTGTACCCACCACGGGATCCTCCAGAATCGCCGGATAGCGTCCGTGCAGATCCCAGGACTGAAAGAAGGGGGTCCAGTCGATAAACTTCTCTATCTCACGGAGGCTGTATTTTTCAAAAACTTTTGTACCGAGAAAGGCGGGTTTGACGATATTGGCCTTCTCCCAGTCAATCTGTAACTTATTATTCCTCGCCTCAGCAAAATCCAGATATTTTTTCTCCGTCTGCCTGTTCATGTATTCTTCTCTGAATTCGGCATATTCCACTTTGATCTTGCGGATGTAATCATCACGGAGATCGGTGCTGAGCATGTTGCTGGCTACAGGCACGGATTTGGAAGCATCCAGCACATGGACTACCGGACCGGAATAATGAGGATCGATCTTAACGGCCGTGTGGACTCTTGAGGTTGTAGCGCCACCGATCAGAAGCGGTATATTCATGTTCCGTTTCTCCATTTCTTTTGCTACGTACACCATTTCATCGAGCGACGGTGTGATGAGTCCGCTCAGCCCGATCATGTCCACCTGTTGTTGCTCGGCAGCGTCCAGAATCTGTCCCGCCGGCACCATGACACCGAGGTCAATGATCTCGAAATTATTACAGGCAAGTACCACGCCCACGATGTTCTTCCCGATATCATGCACATCGCCTTTTACGGTGGCCATCAGGATTTTACCATTACTGGTGGCTGTATTACCTGAAAGCCGTTTTTCTTCTTCCAGGTAAGGAAGCAGGTAAGCCACCGCTTTTTTCATGACTCTGGCAGATTTTACCACCTGAGGAAGAAACATTTTGCCGGCGCCGAAAAAGTCTCCGACTACATTCATGCCGTCCATTAACGGGCCTTCAATCACTTTGATCGGAAACTGATATTTGATCCTCGCCTCTTCCACATCCTCGTCAATAAATTCGACGATTCCCTTGACCAGAGCGTGCTCAATACGTTTTTCAACACTGGCATGACGCCATTCCTGGGTAACTTTCTCTTCTTCTCCGCCTTTGTTTTTAAGGCCCTCCGCTATTTCAAGGAGACGTTCGGTGGCATCGTCGCGCCTGTTGAGCAGCACATCCTCTACGGCTTCAAGCAGGTTGGCCGGAATGTCGTCATACACTTCGAGCATGGCCGGGTTAACAATCCCCATATCCATGCCGGCTTTACGCCCATGGTATAGGAAGGCAGAATGTATGGCCTCTCTTACTCTGTCGTTTCCACGAAACGAAAATGAGACGTTGCTGACGCCGCCACTGATGTGCGCGTGAGGCAGATGCTCTCTGACCCATCGGGTACTTTCAAAGAAAGACAGGGCATTGATCCTGTGTTCTTCAATACCCGTTGCCACCGGAAAAATGTTAAGGTCAAAAATGATGTCCTGAGGTGGAAACTTCACTTTATTGACCAGAATATCGTAGGATCTTTTTGCAATTTCTTTTCGTCTGGCGGTAGTATCTGCCTGGCCTGTTTCGTCAAAAGCCATAACAATAACAGCGGCTCCGTATCGGAGGATGGTTTTTGCCTGGTAGATGAATTCCTCTTCTCCGGCCTTGAGCGATATAGAATTTACAATGCTTTTTCCCTGAACGCATTTCAGACCCGCTTCGATGATCTCCCATTTGGATGAGTCGATCATCACCGGTACCCTGGAGATGTCAGGTTCAGAAGCCACCAGATTGAGAAATGTGGTCATAGACTGAACCCCGTCCAGCATGCCTTCATCCATGTTGATGTCGATAACGTTAGCTCCGCCTTCCACCTGGTCCCTTGCTACAGAGAGCGCGTCTTCATACTGACCGTTTTTGATCAGTCTGAGGAATTTTTTGGAGCCCGTCACATTGGTACGCTCCCCGACATTGACAAAGCCCAGTTCAGGAGTCAGTGTCAGCGGCTCCAGTCCGCTCAGTCGCAGCAACGGCTCTATATCGGGTTTCACTCTGGGATTAAACAGCGTCGCCAGGCGGGCAAATTCACGGATGTGGTCCGGTGTAGTACCGCAACAGCCGCCGAGAATATTGACATAGCCTTCCTGCAGAAATTCAATGACCTGCTCTCCCATGTACTCGGGAGATTCATCATATTGCCCCATTTCATTGGGCAGACCGGCATTGGGATATACGCTCACAAAGCCGTCGCAGACGCGTGAAAGTTCGGCAAGATAGGGTTTCATGGCCCTTGCGCCCAGGGCACAGTTAAGCCCTACAGAAAGGATGTTGCCGTGCGCCACTGAATTATAGAATGCCTCGGAGGTTTGGCCTGTAAGGGTTCTGCCCGACTGGTCAGTGATGGTTCCTGAGATCATCAGCGGCATGTCAAAATCCGGATCTGTTGCCCTTATTTCATCAATAACCTCGTTGGCAGCCATGATGGCAGCTTTGCAGTTGAGTGTGTCCGTTACCGTTTCTATAAGAAGCAAGTCGCAACCTCCGGCAATCAGGGCTCTGACCTGTTCCGTAAAAGCGGTTTTCAGTTCATCAAAATTGATGGCCCTGAAGCCCGGGTTATTCACATCAGGTGAAAGAGAGGCCATTTTGGTGGTCGGACCCATAGAACCGGCCACAAACCTTGGTTTAGCGGGATTAAGGGTATTGTAGTCATCAGCAGCCTGACGGGCCAGACGGGCACCTTCAAAATTAATTTCATAGACCAGCTCTTCCATATGGTAATCGGCCATTGCTACGGTAGTTCCGCTGAAAGTATTGGTCTCTATGATGTCGGCACCCGCGTCCAGGTATTCCTTGTGAATGGCTACGATGATGTCCGGGCGCGTGAGATTCAGCAGATCATTGTTACCTTTGACATCGTGTTGAAAATCTTTAAACCGTTCTCCTCTGTAATCAGCATCGGTAAGCTGATACCGCTGTATCATGGTACCCATCGCTCCGTCAAGTATCAGGATACGCTCTTTTAATATTTCTCTGATCATAATCTATGCACTGCAGAAAGGATTTGAAGTCCCCTATTCAGTTGCAAATGTAGATATAAAAGATAAAAATTGAAGTGATTTTCAGTATAAATAGATAAAAAATCTCTGTATTTTTATTTTTGTATTGATTTTATCTATTTTTGTCAAAAAAACTGAGTTATGATTAAACTGGATGACACGGATAAGGACATTCTGAAATACCTTCAGCAAGATGCCAAACTGACGACAAAAGAACTGGCCGGCCGGCTGAACCTTTCCCCGACTCCGGTGTATGAACGTGTCAGGAGGCTGGAGAATGAAGGTGTCATCATGAAATACGTGGCTATGGTTGACCGGGAAAAAGTAGGAAAAGACCTGATGGTGTTGTGTAATATAAGGTTGAAAGAACATGAAAAAGAAGCAGGAAGCCGCTTTGTAGAGGAAATCATCCACATGTCTGAAGTACTCGAATGTCTGAATATTTCCGGTGATTACGACTTCCAGCTTAAGGTGGTGGTGTCGGACATGCGTGAATACCAGAGTTTCATTATGAACAAACTCGCCTCCCTTGAAAACATCGGGAGCACCCAGAGTATTTTTGTGATGGGCGAAATCAAGAATGAAACCGCCCATCTTCCCAAATGATCATCTGAAGTTCCTGATGGTGTAAGTAAAGGTCATCAGGAAATACCTGTTAAGCACCATAGATCTCACGTCTTCTATATAAGATTCTGTAATAGACCTGGCAATGCTGTTGTTCTGATTGAGCAGGTCAAACGCCGTGAACTTCAGTTCACCAGCATTTCTTTTCAGAAACTTCTGACCAACGCTCATGTTCAGCAGGGTAAAGTTCTGATTAAATCCTTCTCCAAGACCTGTGTACAAGGTATTGATGGCCTCTGTATTAAACACAAACCCTTTTTTGCTTTGGAGATTCATTTTCAGGGAAACGTTCTGGAAGTAGTAATTGCTGTTCAGGGTCGGGTTGACGGTATTATTGATGATGGAATAATTACCATTGTAAGATACGGTAAAGTCGACGTTCTCGCTGATGTTACTTCCTATAACCATTCCCCCGCTGAGTGTGGTATTTTCCGAAGTATTTCTGAGGTTGTTTACCAGACCCGGGGTTTCGCTATAGTTGATACCCATGTTCAGGTTCAGGTTGCTTTTAATGAATTTGACAGGGAAGCCATAGTTCATAAAAGACCTGATGCTGTAGCTGGTACCCATATTCACCGGCTGATTGAGCTGCGTTCCTCTTTTCAGGAAGATGTTATTGATCGTGGTATCCTGCGTGGCCACAAAGCTGGCATTTGAAATGAAATCAGACCGGGTCTGACCAAATACATTAACCATAAAGCTGGTGGCTTTCTCGGGATTTACACTGGTATAGTTAATTGAACCGACATTGGTATATTCCTGCTTCAGGTTGGGGTTACCGGTACTCAATTGCAAAGGATTTGAGTTGTTCAGCACATTTTGCAACTGATTGATTGAAGGTGCATTGGTACTGGTACGGTAAAAGATCCTGAAGTTTTTGTTTTTGTTCAGATTATAGCGGATAAAGGCGTTTGGCAAAAAGTTGCTGAATGTTTTACTGAGCATAAATTCTGTCGGGAAAATCTGGTCACCTGTAAGTTGGGCATGTTGATAATTGACTCCGAAATTCATATTAAACGTCTGCCCCTTATTAAGGCGATAACTCAGACCGGCTCTGTTGGTGTTGAATGAATTGTCGAAAACGTTGGTAAGAGGAATATTCAGGTTGTTATATCCTCCGACTTCCGGATCATTATCATACGTTTTTTTATCTGAATCGCTTCTCTGAAAGGATCCGTTGTAGCTGAACTGGATCTGGGAAGTTTTGGTAATGGGTTCACTGTATTCTGCCCTTACTCTGACGGTATTGGAGTTACTGACGGTTCTGCTGATCTGATCAATGATTTCACTGGTATCCGTCAGCGAGAAATATTCATTTTTAGAATACAATGATCCGTTATTCCAGCGATAGCTGTACGTATTTCCAAGGCCCAGGGAGAAAGTTCTTCCGGGTTTTGTGAAACGGTGTCTGAAAAGCAGATCACCACCGGCGTTTACTCCATTCCCTTTGCTGATTTGCGTAGAGAGCAGGTTGCTCAGGAGAGAGGAAAGCGACGGCAGGGAGTTTTGAGCCTCTGAATTCGTAGTGTTTTTGTTTTGCTGAATACTTACCTGAGGTGTGAATATAATGGAGTTGGTACTGTTAATGGTATATTCAATCCGGCTGTTAAAGCGGTGATTGAAGTTGTCGGATTTTCTGGTATAGTCTTCTTCATACAACTGATCTTCGGCTGAGGTAAAAATGGTCCTGCTGGTTTGCTCTGCCCTGTTATTGTTGGTGCCGTTAAAGAAATAGCTTCCGTTGAATTTAATCTTTTTACCCCAGTTGTCGGTAAGGTTTAATCCCAATGCATTGGTGGTGGTTATGCCGCTTTGTCCCGATACCATGAAGCTGGAGGGGTCTGAACCTCCTCCCCCAAATCCGCCTGCTCCACCGGGCCGGCCTCCGCCACCGGCACCACGCGCAGCACCGCCTCCTCCTCCCCGGCTGTTGGTTCCCAAAACACCAAGAAGATCATCATTACTGAAGTTTTGCTGATTGACATTATTACTGAGCCCTATAATGGACAGACGCGTATCTTTTTTGAAATAATTGACGTTCCCTCCGGCAGAATACCGGTCATCTGATCCGTATCCACCGTAAATTTTACCAAACTGACCGTTATTCTTCCCGGATTTGGTAACAATATTCACTGTCTTTTCTGTGTTCCCGTCATTAAACCCGGAGAATTGAGCCTGATCATTGAGGCGGTCAAATACCTGTACCTTGTCGATGATCTCCGCAGGCAGGTTTTTAAGAGCCGCCACGGCATCGTCACCGAAAAATTCCCTGCCGTCTACCATAACACGCTTGATATCCTCACCCTGAGCCTGTACTTTCCCGTCCACAATGGCTACTCCCGGCATTTTTTTGATCAGATCCTCTGCACTGGCGTCCTGATTCACTTTAAAAGATTCGGCATTGTACTGTGTGGTGTCTCCTTTTTGTTCTACACGGATCGCCTTGGTCTGTACAATAACCTCTTTCAGTTGCCTGGCATCACTGCTCAGCATGATGTCTTCAAAAACAAAATCCTGGTCGGCAATGGTAGCAATTTTATCCTGTGTGGTGTAGCCTATGTAAGAGATTTTGACCTGGTACAGGCCATTGGAAAGATTAGGGACGGTAAAGTAACCGTTGATATCCGTAAAAGCACCAAGTTTCCTTGTGCTGTCAGAAGGCGAGATTACGGTGACGCTTGCACCGATAATGCCGGTGGTATCATTGGTATCTTTTACACGTCCTTTAATGCTGTATGTCTGTGCAAATGCAGGGGTGCCTGTAAAGAGTAATAGTATGAGTGTACTGAACTTCATGATGGTTTGTTTATTTACATCTATATGGACAGATAAATACAGGGAAGGTTTAAATGACATCACGCTCAATATGGATTAAAGCAAAAATTGAGGCGACCAAATTTGATTTTTTGAACCATCAGGAGCAAGCCTTAAAGAGGCCCTGAAAACAATGGCAGCCGGTCTTTGTGCATCTGATGACAGAACTGATCAATATTGGTAATGATCATACTGCTGAAATTGTCCTGAGGCCCTCCTGCTGCTCTTTGAAAAAAAGAACGGCGCCAGACATACTCTTCCTGAGTTTTGCTCCATAGATCCATTCGGTATGAATACTGTGTGTGTCATGTCGTCTGAATACCTTGCGGCTGTAGGGGCTTTCCACAAAAGTATGAACCTGCAGCACAAAGTCAACCCCCAGTATTACACATAGCTCTGCTCTTGATTTTTCGCAAATACTGATGTTGTCCAGCCCGTTAAGGGCAAGAAGTTGATTGGTTTGTGTAAAACTCTGAAGCGCAAAGTTCAGCTTTCCCCTGCTGATCTGCCGGGCCAGCTTTTTATAAAGGCTGATCTGCCCCTCTGTACCGTTAATGGTTTCTTTATCGACTCCCCGCCGATACATTTTGTGTAGTGTTTCAGCTGAAAGAGAACGTCTGAAGTTACTGTCTGAACCATTTGTAAAGGGTAAAATAGCTATGCGTATTCCCGCAGGCTGTGCTGACAGACAGACCGGAAGGTGAAGCGTGATGAGAAGCAGGCAGATCCGGACCATAGTTTTTGCCGTTTTGTTTCCGGAAAGTGTAAATTTACAAAAAAACGGGATGAAGCACCAAGCATCAGAACAGGGCCAGGTAATGATCTTCTTTTTCTCTCATGATCCGGGCTTCTTCCGGCTTTTTATCCGGGTATCCGCAAAGGTGTAGTGCTCCGTGGGCAAGCACCCTCCTGAGTTCATTATCAAAGGCCGTATTGTAGAGTCCAGCATTTTCTTTTACACGGTCTACACTGATAAAGATATCTCCTTCTATTTCATCTTCCGCATCCGAATTATCAAAAGTAATGATGTCTGTGAGGGTATCATGATCGAGATACTGTTTGTTCATAACCAGAAGTTCTTCGTCGGTCATGAATATATAGTTCAGATCCATCAGCACAAAGCCTTCTGTCTGTATCAGTTCCTTCAGCCATTTCTTTGTTTTCCGGATTTCTTTCGGACTGAAGTCTATGCTTTGATTCTGAAAATGAATGCTCATACTACTGAAGGAATAAAACGTTGAAAAAGGAAGATATAAATTCCTCCTGTGATCATTCCAAGTATCCAGCCCGCTATAACTTCATCTGTCTTATGCCTTCCCAGCACAATTCTTGACCAGGCATTAACGAATCCGAATACAAACAGACCTACGGCCACCTGATGGCTGAGAGGAACAAAAAGTGCGGAAAACAGAAAAGAAAAACTGGTATGCATAGACACTTTCAACCTCTGGTTAACAAGAAAGGAAATCAGCAGGTGAATAAAAAGTATGCCGCTGACCAGGATCGCCTTGACCGGATAAGACCCTGCTATCAGAAAAATATTCAGAATCAGAAATACAAATAATACAAATTTATAAAGCTGGGTTCGCTTAAGCCGGTCAGATACATCGTAATCCTCAAACTCCCCTTTTTTTACCTTAATGGTGGTAAACGTCAGCACCGGCAGGATTACTATGCCTGAAAAGACCATGGGCAGGCCTTCATACTCACCGGAGTCGGAATGCGAAAAATAAAGAAATGCACCAAAAAACAAGCCCAGTGCCATGGGATTGCCTATGGTAGAAATAACCGTGGCCAGCAGATAACGTAATTTCAAATTGCCTTGTTTAAATTCAGGAATTCAAAATTATGTATATTTTTGCAAAAACTAAGTAAAGTGTATGAAGATAGCCGCTATTGATATCGGCTCCAATGCTGCAAGAATGCAGATTTCGTCTGTTCTGGACGATCAGGGAAGAATCAGTTTCAAAAAAGTCGAGTATGTCCGCTTCGCGCTTCGTCTGGGACACGATGTCTTTACCACCGGGCGTATCAATTATGAAAGCGAAGCCAGGCTCAAAAAACTTCTGACCATTTATAAGCTGCTCATGGAGCTTCATGAAGTAGATGCCTACCTGATCTGTGCTACTTCAGCGCTCAGAGAGGCAGAAAACGGCCTGAACATCTGCGAGCGGGTAAAACTTGAGCTGGGCATGACCATTAACCTGATTTCCGGCGAAAAGGAAGCAGAAATGATTAATAATGTCATCATCAATGAACTTCATGAAGACAAAACCTATATTCACATTGACGTAGGTGGTGGAAGCACGGAGCTTAATATTTACAAAGGAAAGAAAAAAGTAGACTCTGAATCCTTTAAGCTGGGCTCTGTCAGACTGATGGAAGGCAAGGTTTCCAAGGAGGTCTGGAAAAAAATGCAGAAATGGATTACAGAGAATGTTACCAGGGAGAAAGAGATTATCGCCATCGGTACCGGAGGCAATATCTCCAAGGTTTTCGAGTTTATTGATCAGAGCCACGAAGGGATGGCACAGTTCGGTGCGATTGAAAGGGCCGTAAATTATCTGGGTAAATTTAGTGTGGAAGAACGGATCAACCGGCTTAAAATGAACCCTGACCGTGCTGATGTAATCGTTCATGCCAGCGATATTTACCTGTCGGCCATGCGTTGGTCCGGCGCAAAGTCCATGTTTGTTCCTGATCTCGGTCTTAAGGACGGTATTTTACTGGAAGTGTACCAGAACCTCAGGAAAGAAAACTAAGCTTTTTTTTGCGTTCCTGTTTTAAAAAACTGATTATGAGAATTCATACCCGGCTTACGCTGCCCTTTATAGTTTTTTTATTTGCAGGCTTCCTGAGTCAGGCCCAAAGCACTTTCAGGCTCCGCGGTGAGGTAGCCCATCCACAGGAGAGAAGTCTTATTGTTACGCTTTATCGCAACTGGGTGGAAGACCCTCAGGATTTCACGCTTCATCTGGACGACCGGAACAAGTTTGCCTTTGAAATTCTTCTGGATGAAACGGCATACATCGACCTCCATTATGGTGATGAGGGGCTGTACTCCTGGATTATTGAAACCGGAGACGACATCTATCTGAGGTTTGACGCGGAAAAGTTTGCCCCGAGTTTCGAGCCTTCCGGAAAAGGAGCCCGTAAGTGGGCTTATCTGGCAGAGCAGAAAAAGCGTTTTGAAGATGATAAAGACTGGGACCTTGAAGTTCAGAAACTTCATAAAATTACGCGGAAGGGTTTTTATGAACTGACAGAATACCTTCAGAATGAACAGATCGGCCTGCTGAATCAGTATAAAGCCGAAGTCTCTGATGAGTTTTACACCCTGAAAAGGGCTGATATTATCGGAAAGATCAACCAATATAACCTGGAGTATCTGATCTCTAATAATTTATTCGCGAAACAAAAGCCTGAGGATTTTAATCTGAAAGTCATTAATCCGCGACTGCAGAGCAAATCACAGGACTACGGACTTTTTGTTGAATCCTTCCTGGAAAATTACGCAGAGTCAAAGAATTATAATCCTAAAACACATCATCAGGAGTTTGTGATGTACAGGAGTTTTTTTACCGATCTCGACTTGGTCCAGAAATCGGTTATGGAGAGGATTCTGGCGTCAAAAGTAGTGGGCTATCTTGATTCAGACGGCTATACCGAGGAAAATGAGCTGATTGTGGGTGCTTTCCAGGAGTTCTGCAGGAATCGCGGTTACATTAATTTCGTGGTCAATAAATTCAATAAGCTGAAATCGCTTAAACCGGGTAGTGAAGCCAGTCCGTTTACTTTGAATGACGCCAACGGAAGAAGTGTTTCATTAAAAGATTTCAGAGGCAGGAATGTTTTTCTCGGGTTTTATGCCTCCTGGTGTGGCCCGTGTCTTAATGACATCAGTTTCCTGCCGATAGTGAGTAGCTATTTTAAAGACCAGAAAGATCTTGTATTTCTTTCCGTTTCAGTTGACCAGGAGTCAGATTTCAGAGAGTTTACTCAAAATCAGCAGATCACCGGGGTGAATCTGAACATCGGTAATCAGTCAAAAGTAGTCACGGATTACGCCGCCGAGAGTGTACCCCGGTATTACCTGATTGACAAAAACGGCATGATCATTTCTGAGTCGGTAATTGAACCTTCTGCTGATGAAGGAAGGGCATTGATCAAGCAAATCGAACGCACTTTTTATAAAAAATGATCCCTAAACCGGGCAAAATTGTTTATCTGCTGCTTTTACTGGGCATTCTGGCCGGATGCCGCAAGAAAACTGCGCCTGTCTCCTCCAACCAAAACAGCCGGATTCTGATCTCTGTATCTAAGAAGTATATGGGGACACCTTACAAATTCGGCGGAATTGATGACCGGGGCATGGATTGTTCCGGCCTTGTGTATGCCTCTTTTCTTGAAATGGGTATTAAAATGCCGAGAATCTCCTGGCAACAATCAGACTATTTCAGGGAAATAGAGAAAAAAAACGTGAGGGAGGGAGATCTGGTATACTTCAGAATTTCAAGCAAAAAGATCAATCATACCGGCATTATCACGAAAAAGGTCTCGGACGAAGAAATACTGTTCATTCATTCTTCAACGTCTAAAGGAGTGAGAGAAGATAACTTGCTTTCTAAGTTCTGGTGGGGTAAATTTGTCAAAGCCACAAGACCACAATTTTAGTTTTTTTTCGTTAATGATAAGTCAAAAACTAATGTTATGCGCAAAAAGATATATACTGCTGCACTTTTTGTTTTATTTTCAGGCATAAATGGTTTTGCTCAGTCGCAGTATTTCGGACAGAACAAACCCCGTTATAAACCCATTGATTTTAAGGTACTCGAAAGCCCCCACTTTGAACTGTATCATTATTTTAATCAGAAAAAAACAGCAGATCACCTGTTGATCAACAGTGAAAACTGGTATAATCTTCATCAGGAGGTCTTTAAAATGGCCTTTATCCGGCCTAATCCCCTCATTATATACAAAACCCATCCCGATTTTCAGGAAACGACTGCAATTGGCGGGCAGATCGGTGAGGGAACCGGCGGAGTCACTGAAGGTCTCAGAAACAGGGTGGTAATGCCCATGATGTTTTCCAAAAGACAGACCGATCACGTGCTGGGCCATGAGCTGGTACATGCTTTTCAATACCAGACCATGATCAGTGGCAGTGATTCCACTTCACTTGCCAATATTCAGAACCTGCCGCTTTTCATGGTTGAGGGACTTGCAGAATACATGTCACTGGGCAGGATAGATGCTCATACGGCATTGTGGATGCGTGACGCAGTATTGAGCAACGATATCCCCACCATTAAAGACCTGGTAACGAAAGAGTATAAGTATTTCCCTTATCGCTGGGGACAAGCTTTCTGGGCGTATGTTACTGCTACTTACGGTGATGACGTCATCCGTCCGCTGTTTAAGGAAACGGCCATTTACGGTATTGAAGCGGCGTTTCTGAGAACTTTCAAAATGGATCTGGATCGTTTTTCGGCTAAATTCAAGAATGAACTGATACAGGCCTATAATCCGTTGAAGCAGGGGCGTGATATCGAAGGGACAGGCAAAGTAATTGCTTCTGAAAAGACCGGCAGTGAAATGAATATCTCACCGTCGATAAGCCCCAACGGTAATTACATCGCTTACATATCTTCACGGAATGTACTTTCTATCGATATTTTCATCGCCGAAGCCCGCAGCGGAAAGATTCTCAGACGGATTGAGAGTACTTCCTTCGGTGCGCATACAGACTCTTACAGTTTTATTGAGACATCCGGCAACTGGTCACCCGACAGCCGGCATTTTGCCATTGTAACGCAATCAAAAGGAAGAAACAAGCTGCTGGTCATCGATGCAGAGAGCGGCGCTAAGAAAACGTACGACCTGAAAGGCATTCCTGCGTTTACCAACCCGGCCTGGTCACCTGATGGCAGCGCGGTGGTCGTGTCAGGCCTGGTTGAGGGCACCACGGATCTTTATCTTTTCAACCTGAAAACGGGGGATGTGAAAAATCTCACTTCAGACGAATATTCTGACTTCCATCCTGCCTGGTCATCCGACGGACAATGGATTTACTTTGCTTCAGACCGGGGCAACGGCAATTTACGTCTTGAAAAAGCCAGCTTTACCATTTCCAGACTGAATGTCGGCAATCTGAAAGTGGAAACCTTCGATATCTTCAAAGGCGCGGATAATCTGAATCCTGTGCCTGGAGAAGGAAATGAAGTGTATTTTCTTTCGGATCAAGACGGTTTCCGTAACCTCTACAAATATAACATCGACAGCCGTCAGGCATTCAGACTCACCAATTATTTTACCGGCATTACAGGAATCACCATGTATTCTCCGGCGATCAGCCTGTCGCATAAAACCGGAGAACTGGTATACACTTACTTTAAAAACGGAGATTACAATATTCTGAAAGCGCATACTTCCGATTTCAATGCTGTTCCGGTAGATAACCGGGTAGACAAGGTCGGCGCAACGCTTCCGCCGGCCGTCTGGCAAAGTGGCAGGGACATCGTACAGAATAATCTCAACAAAGAGAAAGTTGTCATCAAGACCCTTCCGGAGAGTTTTAAACTCAAGAAGTATGAAGCCAGATTTAAATTGGATTATCTGGCCAATTCAGGACTGGGAGTCAGCACCAGCAGATTCGGTACCGGCGTTGGAGGGGGTGTCACAGGGCTTTTCAGTGACATGCTGAACAATCATCAGCTCATCGCCACAGTCGCCCTCAATGGCGAGATCCAGGATTTTGGAGGGCAGGTATTTTATCTGAATCAGAAAAAGCCGCTCCAGTGGGGAGCCTCTTTCTCGCATATCCCCTACCAGTTTTATGGGGGTACTGATTTTGAAATGGGCGACACCCTTGGCATGGCCAATGGACTGACTTATATGAACGGAATGCGTAAAGACCGCATTAACCGTGTCTTCATCGATCAGGTCTCAGCTTTTGCCTTCAAGCCGTTTAATATGAATCAGCGGGTAGAGGTGGGCGCCTCTGTCAACTGGTATTCATTCAGTGTGAGAGAGTACCGTTCAGGCGGCGATGTGGGTGTAGGGCCTGACGGCTATATTTACGATTTTATTCCGAGAGTTTCTTATCGCCCGAACAGACTGAACCCGTCTGATTTCGGGTTGGAGGCCTTCCGGCTCAATCAGGTGTATGCGGCACTGGTGAGTGACAACACCACTTTTGGAACGGTGGCACCGCTCAAAGGCCACCGCTATCGCCTCGAGGTTGCTAAGTTTTTCGGAACGACCAGCTATAATTCTCTAACCGCTGATTTTCGTAAATACCAGTTTGTGAAGCCGTTTACCATAGCCGGAAGACTGATGTATAATGGCCGGCTGAACGCCTCTAATCTTGATTTTCTGAATCAGATCAATCCGCTCTATATCGGTTATCCCTGGTATATGCACGGATTCTGGGGAAGGGCCATGCAAAAGCAGATAGATCTGGGCACCATCACCCAGGACGCACTGATGGGTGAACAAATGGCCTTGTCGAACCTTGAATTACGTCTGCCGTTTACCGGCCCTAAAAAGCTGGCTTTGATTGATTTTAATTACCTGCCCAGCGATCTTACCCTTTTTGTGGACGCCGGCATGATCTGGTCTGAAAACCGGCGTATCGGAGAGACTTACGTATTTAACCCTGCCGGACGTAACCCGCTGGATTTCACCATTAATCCTATCGTGAGCACCGGGCTTGGCCTGCGCATTAATGTGCTGGGATACATCATTCTTGAGCCTTATGTAGCATTTCCCTACTATAATGGTAAATGGCAGCCTTCGGTTACCGGCGTGAATTTTATGGTGCCGGGATGGTAAAATATTTTGGAGAAAGATTTTTTTCGGGTATATTTGCACACCTTTTCAAAGAAAGGTAAACGTCGGGGATGTAGCTCAGTTGGCTAGAGTGCTTGACTGGCAGTCAAGAGGTCGTCGGTTCGAGCCCGATCTTCTCCACTTCAAGCCGTTGATATCTGGTAATCAGAAATTGACGGCTTTTTTAATGCCTGCCTGCTCCTTTTACCTTAATGTTCCTTAACCGCCTAAGATGATCACAGGTATACAAATCAAGATTTTTATTGATTATAACACAGAATCTTAATGGTTTTATCATTTTGTCATGTTTTTGAACCATTAAGAAGTTAAGATTAGTTAGTCGTCCCTTAAAAAGTCGAATTTAGTTGAGGGATTACTTTATGGATGCTCAT
>VFQQ010000370.1_pt1 | contig 95953 bp, 81 predicted proteins | sample 3512341 | NCBI WGS metagenome assembly VFQQ01 (sample SAMN10412373, study PRJNA504923) | tailings metagenome | isolation source: Relicate 2 Philex TSF1 revegetated site | place: Philippines: Tuba, Benguet | collected 2017-08-29 | reverse complement strand
GTACGGTGGTGTGAGAGGACAGGTAGGGAAATAATCCCTACCTTCCTACTCGATTGCAGTCTTTGGTGATGGAATGCGGCCTGGTGAAGCCCTAACAAATAGTGAAGTTAGTTTATCATGCCATTGGCGCCGATATGGTTTATTTACGGAAGATAAAATAAACTGCCAAGATGAGGAAGCCGAAACCTACCCAATGGTTCCAACGAAACGATTCGGTTTTGAACAACAGGGTGGTGAAAATCACAAATACTACCAGGGTGATTACTTCTTGCAGCACTTTGAGTTCAACCAAGGAAAATGGACCTCCGTTTCCTTTGAAACCAAGGCGGTTGGCAGGCACCTGGAAAAAATACTCAAACAAGGCAATGCCCCAGCTGATGAGGATAATGGCCAGCAGCCCCAGGTTTTGAAACCACTTCATTTCGTGAAATTTGAGGTGGCCATACCAGGCAAAAGTCATGAAGATGTTCGACAGAGCAAGGAGGCCGATGGTGTAGAGGGCTTTCATGGTTTTTAAAACACGGAGTTCACAGATCACTGACCCCGACCACAGCGTCGTGGGGGGCACGGAGCGGTGTATTGTTTATTCAACGTACAACATCAACCCCTTCAAATACTCGCCCTCGGGGTGGTAGATGTTGATGGGGTGGTCGTCGGCTTGAGAGAGCAAGCGCAGAATGCGTACTTCGCGACCAGCATCTACTGCAGCACCGAATACGATTTTGCGGAAAAGGTCGGGCGTAATGTTTTGCGAGCAGCTGTAGGTGAAGAGCAGTCCGCCGGGCGCTATTTTTTTCATGGCCACCATGTTCAGCTCTTTGTACCCGCGGGCGGCATTATTTACAGCCTTGGCGCTTTTGGCAAAGGCAGGTGGATCGAGCACGATGAGGTCGTATACTTCTTCGGTTTGCTTGAGGTAATCGAAACAATCGGCTGCCACGCCGCGGTGGTTGGCACCCGGGAAGTTCAGTTCTACCAATTCGTTGGCACGCGCAATGGCGTCTTTCGAAATATCTACCGAATGTACTTCGCGGGCACCGCCAGCCAGGGCATACAGGCTGAATCCGCCGGTATAGCTAAAAGCATTGAGCACCTTTTTGCCCGCGCTGAATTGTTGGGTGAGCAGGCGGTTCTCGCGCTGGTCGATGAAAAAGCCGGTTTTTTGTCCGGTTTCAACATCAATATCGAAGGTCAAACCATGTTCTAGCACGCGCACCGGCATGGCACAAGGTGCGGTCCGCCATCCCTTGGGCAATTGCACGGCCTCGAGGAAGCCTGAGTTTTCTTTTTGTTTGAGGTAAATGTGTTGGAAGCCGGCCGCAAGCAAGGCCGCTTCGAGCAGCGGATAAATGTGTTCGGTGCCTTTGATGAGTACTTGGGCAACCACCACGGGGCCGTACACATCGGCAATGATGCCCGGCAGAAAATCGCCCTCAGCATGCAGCAAACGGTAGCAAGTGGTGTTTTGTGGGTTGATGAGCTGTCGGCGCAAAGCCAAAGCTGCCTCTATTTTGCCCTTCCAAAAAGCGGCGTCAAATCCGGCCCCTGGCGCTTCGCCGAAATGGAAAATGCGGCAGGTAATCTGGCTTTTGGGAGAGTAGAAGCCGTATCCCAGCAATTGGTTTTGGTTGGTAAGTACGGCTACTACTTGGCCGTTGTCGGCATCGGGAAAAACTTTCACGGCCCCGCTGAATACCCAGGGGTGGCGGTTGGCTACCGAGCGATCGCGGCCGCTTTTGAGGATGAGTTGAGCGAACATGGGGCAAAGATAGGTGATGCGCTGTTGCGCTGTTAATGGAGCTGCCGCTCCTGTGGATGGAGCTGCGCTCCTGTGGATGCGCTGACGCGCTGTGGATGGAGCTGCCGCTCCTGTGGTTGCGCTGACGCGCTGTGGATGGAGCTGCCGCTCCTGTGGTTGCGCTGACGCGCTGTGGATGGAGCTGCCGCTCCTGTAAACGCACTGCGTGCTGGTGACGGAGCTGTCGCTCCTGTGGTTGCGCTGACGCGCTGTGGTTGCGCTGTCGCGCTGAGAAGGAGGGATTTGGGTGAAATTGATTAAACTTGGGGGCTAAAAGGAAGTCAGGACTGGGTATGAAAAATAGGATTTGCAACGGGTATGTGGTATGGCTCGTGCTCTTGTTGGCTGCTTGCCAGCGCGAGCTGGCCATTCAGCCTGAACCGCCTGTAGAAAGGGTGCCTACGGCTTTTCAAGGGGTCAAAACCGTTTCGTTGGCAGGTGTTTCGGTAGAGGTGGTCATCGACAAGCCGGCCTTGCCCAAAGTAGATGTGCTGCTGCTTTTTCACGGCACGGTGATGTATGATTCGCTGATTTTAGGAGCGGCGCAAAACACCTTGGAGGCATTCAAACGCATTACCGACCGCAGCGATTTGATGTTTGTGAGCGTGGCTTATCCAGAGCAAAACCTGCTGATGGGCGATAACCTGTTACATGCAGAAGCCGCCCTGCTGTGGGCGAAAAATGCGGCGGAGAGCGAATTGGGGGTTGAGATTGGAAAAATTTTCCTGGCCGGACATTCACAAGGCGGCTACCTGGCCGTGCGCTTAAACCATTTGTACGAAACCGATGGGGTGGTGGCCAATGCGCCGGGGCCGCTCAATTTGCTCTACCGCTGCGATTTGGAAGAAAGAGGCGTCCTACCCAGCGGCATGGCTTGCACCCTCATCCGCAACACCTTTGGCCCTACAACTACCCATCCTTGGGCTTACCACAGTCGCTCCCTGCTGGCGTTTACGGCCATCCAAAAATCGCCCTTGTTGTTGGTGCAGGGAATGAACGACAGTCCCATTCAAATGCAAAACTGGCCCACCTTCAAGCAGCAACTGGCGGCTTGTACGGCCTGCGATTCGGTGCAAGTGCTCGAATTGCTGCAAGCCGGCCATGGGGCCTTGTTCGAGCGACCCGAGGCCAGGCCGGTATACAATGGGTTTTTGGGGAGGTGAGGGTCAGTTCTTGCATTGCCACCAAGTAAATTTCAAGGAGAAAAAACCTAAATTGCCTCATGCAATTATCCGATTTCCCGCTGCAAACCTTCGACAAGGTGCGTTATGCCGATACCGACCGGCAGGGGCATGTGAACAATGCCGTGTTCAGTTCTTTTTTGGAGACGGGCAGGGTGGAACTGCTGTACGCACACAGCCGCCTGCTGCCACAAGCCGGTTGCAGCTTTGTGATTGCCTCTTTGAAGCTCGATTTTTTGCGCGAAATTGTTTGGCCTGGCAGGGTCGATATTGGAACGGGATTGAGCAAAATGGGCAACAGCTCAGTGGTCATTTTCCAAGAGCTTTTTCAAAAGGAGGTGCTGGTAGCCCGTGCCGAAACCGTGGTGGTACAACTGAGCGCCCAAACAGGCAAGGGTGAGGCGTTTAGCGATGAAGCGCGCAGCTTTCTCCAGTCGTTTTTGCTGCCTACTACCGCCTGAACACAAATCACAAAGCTTGTTAAGGCATTTGGCTGCTGCTACAGCTGCCTTTATTTTTGGGCATGCAGCCAGCAACTTCCTTCAACAAAACCTTGTTTGCCGATGCCTCGGGCAATGCCTTGCGCTGTTCGCAGGTGATGACCTACAGAAGAGAGGTGGCGGTACCGGCATTGGCACTCAAGTTTGTGCTCAAAGGCCGAGAGCATTACCGCCTCAACGGGCGTGATTTTGCCGTGCAAAGTGGTCAATTTCTGCTCACCAACAAGCGGCAAACGGAGGCAGTAGCCGTTACCGTCAACGAAGAGGCCGTTGGTGTGTGCATCGATTTTTCTGAAGCCTGGGTATATCAATTAGCAGCCCTGGCCGGCATGGAACAGGAAGCCGAAGACTTGCTGGGCAGACCGCATGCCAGCGCACGCCTGAGTGTACAGCACTTTGGCTTGGAATCGTGGCTTCAGCAGGCCCATCACACCTATTTTTCAAAACAAAGCGCCGCTTCTGCTGACCATGCCCGGCAGCTGTGGGAGTTGGGTGCGCAATGGATACCCGATGTATTGCAGTGGCAGCGGCATTTTGCAGCCACGGGAGGCAGCTGCCACGCCACCCGCGAAGCCCGTTTGAAAGTGGTATGGCAAGCCAAAAGGTTGCTCGACCAGCAACCCAACCGGGCATGGAAACTCGAACAACTGGCCAAAGAAGCCGGCATGTCGAAGTTTCACCTGCTGCGGCAATTCAAACAGGTGTTTGGCTTGCCACCCCACCAATACCTGCTGCAAAAACGTTTGCATTGGGCCAAAAACCAGCTTTCAGGCAGCGCAGCCTTGTCGGAACTGGCCCTTGAAGCGGGCTTTGCCGATTTGGCTGCCTTCAGCAAGGCCTTCAAAAAGCAGTTTGGCGAAAGCCCTTCGGGCGTGCGCCAATCGCGCAATTTCTGACAAACACCCACAAGCCTCCTTGGGTAGCTTTGCCTCCAAATCTTACAGGATGTTGCGTACTACTTTGCTTTTTGCAGCTTTGCTTTTTTCGTGGGTTGGTGTGGCTGCCCAGCCGTTGGCTCGACAGGCCTTTTTGGGTGTCCGTTGGAAGGCCTTAGATTCGGTATTGGTGGTAGATCAAGTGGTGCCCGGTGGCACGGCTGCTGCCCTAAAATGGGCGGTGAACGATACCTTGTTGGCGTTGAATGGCACCGCCCTGAACACGCCTGCCGAGCTTGCACAATTCATGAGGGGACGCAAAGCCGGCGAAAACATCACAGCCAGCTTCAAGCAAGGCAAAAAGCGCATAGAGCGCAAGGGTAAGCTGGTGGGGCGCCCATTCGAAACCATGAGCTCGGGTGAAATTTTCTACCAGGAAGCGGCATTCAAAGGGGGCCTGCTGCGGGTAATTGTAACCCGACCCAGCCAGGCGAATGCACTGCCAGCCATGTTTTTTATCCCCGGTTACACCTGCAGCAGCATCGATAACCTCACGCCCGACCACCCTTACAAACGCATCATCGATGCTTACCATGCCGCTGGATTTGTAACAGTGCGCATCGAAAAAAGCGGCTTGGGCGATAGTGAAGGAACGCCCAGCTGTGAATCGCTCGATTTGCAAGCCGAAATCGAGAATTTTGAAGTGGGTTTGCAGCACCTCTTTAAGCTGCCTTATGTAGACACCACCAAAGTGGTGATTTACGGCCATTCGATGGGCGGCATTGTGGCACCTGCTTTGGCAGCACGCAAACAAGTAGCAGGCATTGTGGCTTATGGAACGGTGGCCAAATCGTGGTTTGAGTACAACCTCGAAATGCACCGCTTGCAAAGCATGCTCGGTGGCATGGACCCGGCCGAGGCCGAAGCCTATGTGCAAAACCAATACGACTTGAGCTACCGCTTTTTTGTGGGCAAAGAGCCGCTGCAAAAGCTGGCAGCTTTGCCGGGCAACGATTCGGTGCTGCGGAACCAATGGTCGTGGGACGGTGCCGGACAAATATTCAGTCGCAATGCCGACTATTGGCGTCAGATACAAGACATTCCTCACCTTCAAAACTGGCAAAAAGCACAGGCTTCGGTCTTGATGCAATTTGGTGAGAGCGATTTTCAAGCTTTTTCGAAGTCAGACCACGAGCAAATTGTGCAAGCCGTGAATTTCAAGCGCCCAGGCACGGCCAAGCTGGTGAGTTTTGCAGAAACCGATCACTATTTCGCCAAATCGGGCAGCATGCAGCAGGCCTTTGATTTGTTTGCGGCTGGAAAAATCCGCGAGTTGTTTGCGGCTTACAATCCCGAAGTGGGGCGCTCGGCCGCTGCATGGAGCTTGGACCTGGTATCCGATAAAAAGGCCGAAACCGGTTCGGCTCGCTGGGAAAAATTGGCTACCGAGGCATACCCCGGCAAGCAAGATGATATCTGGTTCATCAACCGCGAGCAGGGATGGTACGTAAATGGCAAGGGCAAATTGTTCCAAACCGTTGATGGCGGCAAAAGCTGGGAATTGCTGTGGGAAAAGCCGGGAAGCTTTTTCCGTACCGTGGCCTTCATCGACGATAAAACAGGCTTTGTGGGCACCGTGGGAACCGATTATTTTCCGGGCGTTCAAGACACCATTCCCCTCTACAAAACCACCGATGGCGGCAAAAGCTGGCAGCCTGTGGCCTACAGCGGCAATTATGTGAAGGGTTTGTGTGCCATCGACATTGTGAAAGAGGCCTATATCGACCGGGGAGAAACTGCCTATCGTTACCATGTGTATGCCGTAGGCAGGGTGGGGAGTCCGGCCAACCTGCTGGTATCGCACGATGGCGGCCGCACTTTCACCGCCCAACCCATGGCACCACAGGCCGCCATGTTGTTCGACATCGATATGTTCGACACCCAAAATGGCATTGCCTGTGCGGCCAGCAACGCCGCGCTCGACCAATCGCATGCGGTGATGTTGCGTACCACCGATGGGGGCAAAAGCTGGCAGGAAGTTTACCGCAGCAACCGGCCATATGAAACCACCTGGAAAGTATCGTTCGCCACCCGCGAAATGGGTTACGCTACTTTGCAGTCGTACAATCCCGACACCACGGTAAGCCAACAGCGCATCATCAAAACCACCGATGGCGGCAAAAGCTGGCAGGAATTGCCTCTGGTGAACAACCACCGCGCACGTCCATTTGGCATTGGCTTCATCGATGCCCAGCATGGCTATGTGGGCACCCTCCCTTCGGGTTACCGCACCCGCGACGGTGGCCAAAACTGGGAGCCGGTTGATATGGGTCGCGCTACCAACAAAATCCGTTTTTACCGCGATGCTGCTGGCGTGTATGGCTACGGCATAGGGGTAAATGTGCTGCGGTTTGAGTAGCCATGGCATGGTTGCTTAAATCGAACTATCTTTGGAAACGTGCAATGGCTGCGTTTACAAGATGCTCGTTAACGATACACCTCATGCTTTGGCCTTACTCAGTAAGTTCGGAACGCTTTCACCCGAGGGCCAAACCAAATGGCTGGGAGTTATGCGGTGGCAGCTATTTCAAAAAGGCCAACTCATCCAAGAAGCTGGCAGTACGTGCAAAACCATTTATGTGGTGGAAAGTGGGGCCGCACGCATTTTCTATTTCAAAGAGCAGTCAGAGGTGACCGAATATTTTGCTTTTGCGGGTGAGCTCATCATCAGGGCTGAAAGTTTGCTCACGGGTAAACCCACCAACAAGGCCATTGAAGCGCTCGAAGATTGCCGGTTGTTGGCCATCGATGCTGCTGCGTGGTTCGCACTGTTTGATGAACATGCCGATTTGGAGCGTTTGTACCGACATATGCTCGAAAAAGCCTTTGTGCATGCCATCAGCCGCATCGAAAGTTTGCAGTTTAAGTCGGCTACCGAACGCTACCTCGACTTGTTGGAGGAAACCGACATTGTGCAGCGCATTCCCCTGCGGCATGTGGCCTCTTATTTGGGCATTACCCAAGTTTCGCTGAGCCGCATACGGGCAGAAATCAGTCGCAGGAGCTAACCTTTTTTATCAAATGATAAAGGTGGGGCAGGTGGCAATCCGGAATTTTGTCGGGTTGAAATCCCATGCCAGTCGTTAGCCTCGGTTTAAAAGCGAATCGCCGTCAATTTGCTCTTTTGGTACTCATCAATGCCTTTGTTGGGGGCATGGTGGGTATGGAGCGGAGCATTTTCCCCGCATTTGCCGCTGAACAGTTTGGGCTCGATTCAAATGCAGCCCTTTTATCGTTTATAGCGGCTTTTGGCTTGAGCAAGGCGCTGGCCAATTATTTCACAGGTCGTTTGGCCAACTGTTTCGGTCGCCGCCAATTGTTGCTTTGGGGCTGGCTGCTGGCATTGCCAGTGCCTTGGATGCTCCTAGCTGCGCCTCATTGGAACTGGGTGGTGGCTGCAAACGTCTTGCTTGGCTTCAGCCAAGGTTTTGCATGGAGCAGTACCGTGGTTATGAAAATAGACCTGGTGGGCGAAAAAGAGCGTGGCTTGGCCATGGGCCTCAACGAGTTCGCGGGCTATTTAGCGGTGGGATTGGTGGCCTTGCTTACCGGTTGGTTGGCCGATCGTTTTGGGGTAACGCCTTATCCGTTTTACTTGGGGGTAGGTTTGTCGGTGCTCGGACTGTTAAGCACCTGGTTTGGGGTAAAAGATACCCAAGGGCATGTACAAGCCGAAAACCAAAGCAGCGAGCTAAAGCCATTGACCCATGTGTTCCGCGACACCACTTGGAAAAACCCCACTTTGGGTAGCGTAACCCAAGCGGGATTGGTGAACAACCTCAACGACGGCATGATTTGGGGATTGCTGCCGGTGCTGTTGGCACTTTTGCGTTTTGGCCAGGCTGAAACAGGGCTTTTGGTGGCCATTTATCCCATGGTATGGGGCATGGCACAGCTGTTCACTGGCCAAATGGCCGATCATTTTTCGCGCAAAAAGATGCTCTTTTGGGGGATGTTGGGGCAGGGTTTTGCCATTTTGATCTTACCTCTCGCTGTTTATTCCTGGCAATTTGCCTCGCTCATGGTGTTGTTAGGTTTGGGAACAGCCTTGGTGTACCCTACCTTTTTAACAGCCATTGCGGCAGCAACGCGGCCCGACCAACGTGCCGAAAGCATAGGTGTGTTCCGGCTGTGGCGTGATTTGGGTTATACCATCGGCGCTTTGTTGTCGGGTTGGATCGCTGATGTGTTGGGCATTCATGCAGCCATTGGAGCAGTAGGACTACTCACGGTTGCCTCTGCCATCGTCCTTTTTTTGCGCATGCCCGAAAATGCTGCCAAACAAGCCTAGGCTTAAGGTGTTAAGGAAGCTGTGTCTACTGAACTTACCGCCGCCCAAATCGACCGCGTCATTGAAATGGCTTGGGAAGACCGCACGCCTTTCGACGCCATTTTTGCGCAATTTGGCTTGCGCGAGCAGGAGGTCATTGCACTCATGCGGCGCGAACTCAAAGCTTCGAGTTTTAAGCTGTGGCGGGAGCGGGCCAAAAAGGTATCGCACAAACATGCCAAAAAGCAGCCGGCGGGCATGGATCGTTTTAAATGCAACTTGCAACGCCCCATTACCTTCAACAAAATCAGCAAGCGCTGAAAATTGTAACTTGGACTACTCCGGTACTCCATGTTTTAGGAATGATTATCTTTGGATAAAGCAAACCTTATGCAGTTCAACCAAAACCCGCTTACCCCTATCATACCCCTCAATAGTAACTCAACTCAAAAGCAGCTGCAATATGTTTTGAAAAGGGGGCTGTTAATAGTGGTGATGGTATGCTTGCCATTTGTTCACGCCAAAGCGCAAAATCAAGCTTACGATTTGAAACGCCTCCTCCAGCTTGGCAACTTGACCAACGACTCCGCTAGCTTGGTATGTTTGCCTATCACCTACCAACGCACTGATTTGCCTTTTGTAGAAGTGATTATACATGGAAAGCCCTTTCTCTTTTTGTTCGATACAGGGGCATCGGTGAGCATGTTGTCAAAAGAAATTGCAGCAGACATGAAAGTTGAGGCCACGGCACCTATAGAGGATGTGACAGGAAAAAAAATCAAGAAAGATTTGGTATTGGCTTCCATGAATTTGGGCGACATGGCATTTAAGGATGTTCTTTGCGTGGTAAATGAAACCAATTGGCTTTCAGATGCGGCTTGTGTCAAAATAGATGGCATTTTAGGGGCTAATCTCATCAATTTGTGCAATTGGCAAATCGATCCGGTAAAAGGTCAATTATGTTTAAGCAAAAAGCCATTTGAGCTTGTACCTACGGCAATTCAAATACCAGTATTTTATACAGGAAGTGGCTTGCCGATTTTGCCGACGGCAGTATATGGCAAATCTTTTTATGCTCTGATGGACTTCGGATTTCACGGTTTTGTGGAACTCAATGAGGATGTAGTATCTTCTAAAAAGCATAAAGATCAAATGGTTTGGCGCGGTGTCGGAGAACACAGCATCGGGTTTAATTCGGGTTCGGCTGGTAAAATCAGCCGTACTGTGTTAGATTCTCTCTTCTTAGCTGATCAGTCGCTGCTTCAGGTTCCAGCCATATGGTCAAACCATAAACCCATGATCGGTGCTTCGTTTTGGAAAAGGTACGTTGTGACTTTCAATACAGGTAATGGAAGCGTCTTTACTCAAGCAGGTCAGCTGTATCTCCAACCTATTAGCGATAGCACTTTTGCAAGCCCTCAACTATTTCCTCTTAAATTTGGTCTGAATAAAGCAGGGGAGCTGGTAATCAAATTTGTCTGGCAAACCGAACTTACTCAATCGTTGAAAGTAGGTCAACGTATTCTGAAAATCAACTACCAGGAGGTCGACCAACTGAATCCTGCCACTTGGTGTGCTCTTGCCGATGAGATTCAAAACATGGCTCAACTTCAGGTGGTCGTTGATATAAAGGGTAAAGCCCAAAGTTTTGTTTTCAATCGGATGGCGCATTAAACACATAATCAAGCCATTTGCCACCATCCACGAAGGGGGGATTGAGCATCACCAAACATACGCCAATGTCGTTTAGTTACGGAAATATGCATTTGTACGTGATGTACTAACATCTCAATTGCCTAATAACTGCGTCACAGAGAATTTCAGTGCGCAGCGCTAGCAGACACCTGTACAAATGCCATTTTCTGCACCAGTGCTTCATGTTCAGGACAATTAGGCCTCCTAACGGCACCTGAAGCGAAGCCTCCCTCGACATTGCGGTTGGGCTCCAAGGATGCGATAAAAAAGAAACTCCGCTGGTTACTAGTCGGTTACTTCAGCTATTCAATGCTCAATTCATCTACATTAAATCTTAAACTGAAAAATCATGACAAACATATTTGATAATGTAAAATGTTAGCTGTAGGTTTCTGCCATCAACCTTTAAATCTGCTGCTATGAAAAACCTTTTCTTTTGCCTGATGCTATGTAGCACCGCGGCCCTGGCTCAAAATTTTGCACCAGTGGGTGCTTCATGGTATTACAATTCATCGTTGGGAGGAGCTACGCCGCGATTTGGTGCCTACCGTTTGTATGAATCGGTGAAAGATACCCTGGTGAATGGCCAAAATTGCAGGCTTATCAAGCAAAGCAGGCATGCCCGCAGCGGGGTGCAGCAACTGGCCGATTTGCTGGTTTACAATACAAACGATACGGTTTTTTACTACCATACCACTTTACAGCGCTTTTCGCCTTTGTATATTTTGAATGCCGAGGTAGGCGATACCCTTACTTTTGATGTGCCTGCTGAATTTCCGGCTTTCGACCCGACGCAAACGCATTGGCAAGCGGTGGTCGACTCCATAGTGCCAGAGGTAATGGCGGGAGAGACGATACGCAGTTTTTATACGACCTCCTTGGTTGACAACAATCTGAATTTTACCCCATACAGTTTCCATGGGCCCTACTTCGAAAAAATAGGCAGTACATTTTTGCTCACACCACAGCCTTTGACCATCATTCCCGAATGGGATGGCGGTTTGCGCTGCTATACCGATGCCAACTGGTCGGTAAATTTGCAGCAGGTGGGCTGCGATTCGCTCACCGTGAGCAGTGTTGCCGAAAACGAAATGTCGCGGCAACTCCGCTTTTTCCCCAATCCCAGCAACGAGCAATTGCAGCTCGAAAACAGCGGCCAAAATACCGTACAGTTCTACTTGCGCGATTTGCACGGCCGCTTGCTGCTGCAACAGCCATTACAGCCAGGCAGCGAAACATTGGATCTCTTGCCTTTTGCCCCTGGTACCTACCTCTTGCAATTTGAGGGAGGGTCGTTTTTACGCAGCGAACGTTTGGTGATTGCCAGGTGAAGTGCTCTTAATTCAAATACCCTTCATTTAAGATTGCGCTGGGTGATTTGCCAGCAGGCAGCGCCTTTCGCTTGAGCGCTTTTGCAGTTTGAGCCGAACGTAACCTGAGTTACCGGGCTTTCTTTATTTTCGCAGGAACTTTGCGAGCAACTCCTGCATTGAAAAAATAAAAAGATGTATTTCCAACACATATACGACAAGTCGTTGGCCCAAGCCAGCTATTTCATTGGTTGTCAGGCTGCTAAAGTGGCCATGGTGATTGACCCCAAGCGCGATGTAGACACCTACCTCGACATCGCCAAGCAGAACAACATGAAAATCACCCACATCGTAGAAACGCATATCCATGCCGATTTCCTTTCGGGTTCGCGCGAATTGGCGGCGCTCACGGGCGCTGAGTTGCTGCTTTCCGACGAAGGGGGCGAAGGTTGGCTGTATGAGTTTCCGCATACCGGCCTGCGCGATGGCGATGTGTTCAAGGTGGGCAATTTGAAAATTGAAGTGATGCACACCCCGGGCCATACGCCCGAGAGCATCAGCTTTTTGTTGACCGATACGCCTGCGAGTCCCGAGCCTGTGATGCTTTTCACCGGCGACTTTGTGTTTGTGGGCGATGTAGGCCGTCCCGACTTGCTCGAAGAGGCTGCTGGCATTGCCGGTACCAAAGAAGTAGGTGCCCGCCAGATGTACACTTCGCTCAACCGTTTCAATACCCTGCCCGATTATGTGCAGGTGTGGCCCGGTCACGGTGCCGGATCGGCATGTGGCAAGGCCTTGGGTGCAGTGCCCAGCACCACGGTGGGTTACGAAAAAGTACGCAACTGGGCGTTTCAGTATGGCAACAATCCCGATGGTTTTGTGCAATACCTGCTCGAAGACCAGCCCGAGCCACCGCGCTATTTCGCCAAGATGAAGCAGTTGAACAAGGTCGATCGTCCGCTGCTTACCGAGGTGCCCAAACTCAAGCAGCTCAGCGCGCAAGATTTGGAGGCAGCCATGAAAGCAGGGGTGAAGGTAATCGACACCCGTTTGAAGCCCGAATTTGCCGCTGGTTTTATTCCCGGCAGCTTGAACATCCAGGGCAACAACGCTTTTGCCACCTGGATGGGCTGGTTCCTTTCGTACGACGAGCCATTCATTCTCATTGCCGCCGAAGACAAACACGACGATTTGGTGCGTAAACTCATGCGCATTGGTCTCGACAACATCCACGGTTATGTGCCTTCGGTGCAGGTGTGGGAGCAATTGGGACACAGCCTGCAAAAGGCCGACAACATCGACCTCGAAACCTTCAAGCAGGAAGTAGCGGCCGGTACGCCGGTGGTTGACCTGCGCGGTGCTTCCGAGTTTAAGTCGGGCCACGTAGCAGGCGCCATCAACGTATTCATCGGCAAAATCGAAAGTCAGCTCGATAAAATAGACCGCAACCAAAAAGTGGTGATTCACTGCCAGGCGGGCGACCGCAGTTCTATAGGTTATTCGGTGCTCGTGAAACACGGTTATACCAACATCCGCAACTACAGCGGTGGCATGAGCGAATGGATCAATAAGGGCAATCCGGTGGTTACAGGCGCTTGATTTTTCTGAGCTTGCCCAATTTGCCGGCCATTACCATTGCGGTAATGGCCGGTGCTGTTTATAGTGCTTGGTATTTCCTATCTTGTTAAGCAGATGCACAACGAAATTCAACAGTACGCAGCCGGATTTTCCACAGAGGAACAGGCCATTTGCCTTTTCTTGCAGGGCGAATTCAACCGACTGCTTCCTCAGGCCGAATCTAAAATTTGGCATGCACATCCGGTTTGGTTTGTGGATGGCAATCCAATTGCGGGATACAGCCGTTTGAAATCAGGCATCAGGGTGCTTTTTTGGAGTGGCCAATCGTTTTCTACCCCTGGTTTGTTGCCCGAAGGCAAATTCAAAGCAGCCGAAGTAAGGTTGTCATCGCTGGAGGCAAGCAAGCAATTGCCCTGGGAGCAATGGCTTGTGGAGGCCGTGGACAAACAATGGGATTACAAAAACATTGTCAAACGCAAAGGGCAGTTGTTGCCACTTACTACATGGGACGATTGATTTTTGGGGTATTCCTATGGGTGCTACTGCCTTTCAGGCTAGGCGCACAAGACAGTTTGCATGTGGGTGTATCCACAAACATCAGGGCTTTAAGCGTTCCGAATGCGGGCGATTGGTGGTTTGGGGGCAGCAAGGGCTGGTTGGGCCACAGCACCGACGGCGGAAGGAATTGGGTGTTGCGTCAACCTTTGGGAAGCACCGTGGATTTTAGAAATCTTCACGCTTTTAATGCCATGGAGGCCCTAGCGGCGGTAGCAGGTTGGCCTGCAGCCATTGTAAGGACCGCCGATGGTGGGCAAACTTGGCAAGAAGTGTACCGACACCCCGATAGTTTGGCCTTTTTTGATGCTTTTGCCTTCTGGAATGCCCGCGAAGGGGTGATTTTTGGTGATCCCTTGGCCGATGGGCGCTTGTTGCTGCTTTTCACCCAAGATGGAGGTCGTAGTTGGCAGCAGCCAGCCGACAGCATGCGACCCCTTTTTGCAGCTGGAGAAGCGGCCTTTGCTGCCAGTGGTACGGCCATGCAGTGTGCTGGCGACAGTACCTTGGCTTTGGTGAGTGGCGGGGCGGTAAGTCGGTTCTGGTTCTCAACCAACCGGGGGCGCACTTGGGATTTCCGTGCAGGCAACAAACCCAATCCGGCGCTTTATGGAGAACACGCCAACTTTCCTGATACTTTGCCTCCCGAAAAGGCCCGCTTGTATTACGGAGCACCGAGCCGGGGTGGTTTTTCACTGGCCTTGACGCCCGACAGCATGTGGGCGGTGGTAGGTGGCGATTACCAAAACGAAACCCATGCACAGGGTCACTTTGCCGTATTTGGCTACAATCAATGGTGGGGTGCGCGGCAACCCACGCGTGGTTACCGCGAATGTGTGCTGGTGATGGACACCATGACTTGGCTGGCAACCGGACCATCGGGCAGCGATGCAAGTTGGGACGGCGGGCTCACTTGGCAGCCGTTTCATGAAGCCAAGGGCATGCATGTGATCAAAAAAAATCATGAAGGAGGCGTCTTATTGGCGGGTAAGGGAGGAACCCTTTGGCACTTTGCCCAACTTTCACCTCCGGCGCCCAAAGTTTGGCAGCCGAAAACCAAAATGGGCAAAGCCGTTTATGCCAACGATATGCGACCGCTAGAAAAGCAATTGGTGCGCAGCATGCGAAAAAATGGAAAGGGTAAAAAAACCAATCGAGGCACCAGCTTTCAGCATGCCAATAAAGCCATGGTGGCGTTGTTGCAGCAAACCGAAGGCATAGAGCATGTGTGGGTGGATAGTTGCTCTACCTACATCTCCATCTATCCGGGCTTTGGCAATGTGAGTTTCAGGGCAGCCACCCAATTCGGCCCCAAGATTTACACCTTCGCTTACCGCACTGGAAAAGTGTACCGGCATGGCTATTGGCGGTACATGGTGGGACTAGCCACTTCGCGCGAGCGTTTGTCGTCGCCCACCTTTGGTTACACCCCTTTGGAAGAGCGATTTAACCACTTGGAGTGTGAGTTTCAGTATTGACAAAATTGCCATTCGTTGCGTTGGAAAACGCCAGATGCCGGCTGCTAACCCTTATCTTTAGGGCCTATGGCTGAAACGCTTTCGTTTGAACAATTAGCTGCTTTCGACAATCTGGAGTTTTTGGCTCGTCAGGTGGTAGAAGGATTCATCACGGGATTGCACAAGAGTCCGTACCATGGTTTTTCGGTCGAATTCAGCGAACACCGTTTGTACAACACGGGTGAAAGCACGCGCAATCTCGATTGGAAGCTGTATGCACGCACCGAAAAACTCTTCGTCAAACGATTTGAGGAAGAAACCAATTTGCGCTGCCAATTGGTGATTGATGCTTCGGGCTCCATGTATTTCCCTAATGAGGAGCAAAGCAAATTGCGTTTTTCGGTATATGCCGCTGCGGCCTTGCTGCATTTGTTCAAGCGCCAGCGCGATGCGGTGGGTTTGTCGGTTTTTGCACAAGAGCTGGAAGTACACCTCAAGGCTCGAAGCAGTGCTGCACACCATCAGTTGTTGCTGGCCTCGTTAGAAAAACTATTGCAAACCAAGCCGCAGCAGCGTGCTACCCGTGCGGTGAATGCCTTGCATGAAATTGCAGAAACAGCGCATCCCAGGTCGTTGATTGTGGTTTTTAGCGATATGTTTGAGCCTGGTGCGCATGCCGATGCCCTTTTTGCAGCCTTGCAGCATTTAAAGCACAACAAGCATGAAGTCTTGCTTTTTCATGTGCTTCATGGCCCACAAGAAATGGAGCTCGCCTACGAGAATCGACCGCATGTTTTTGTGGACATGGAAACAGGACAAGAATTGAAGGTAAATCCGGTGAGTTTGCAACAAGCCTACCGCGAACGCTTACAGGCCTTTAGGCAGGAATTGCTTTTGAAGTGTGGACAATATCGCATTGATTTTGTGGAAGCCGATGTCAGCGAGGGCTTTAATCCGGTACTTCAGCGCTATTTGATGAAAAGAGCCCGTTTGGTGTAAGGCTTAAATTTGCTGTACAGGCTGGCTAAAGGGGTCGTCGGCTTCGTCTTCTTGTTTTTCCTGATCGGCTTCTTTGCATTTGCGCCACCGATTTTTGAGCTTAATGGCTTCCACGCCTAAGGCTTTGGTATGGGCCACCAATCGGATGTTGAGCTTTCGCAATGAGCGGGTTTCGAAACCAAACCGGCTACCATCGCTGCCAATAATTTCGCCTTTAAGAATACGCAATTCGCCATTGCAATAGCCTGTTTCTTCGAAGCGGAGTAGAATGCCTCTTTTCCCAAGCTTTTGGATGAGTGCGCTCAATTCTTCGGGTGAAAAAGCAGCAGTAATTTCCAGGTCAATGAAGTCTTCAGCAGTAATTTGAGCCTTGGCCTTTGCAGGAAACAATAGGCCCAAAGTACACAACAACATGCTCCAAAAAATCGCTTTCCTCATCATGCAATATTAATGTGCTTCGGCCAAAAACGTTGATTTACTTTGAAAATTATGCATTACCATAATCTCTGTATCCAAAAATGCGACTGCCAACCCTGATAAGCGTGGCGCCATGTTCAAGAGCCAGTGGGTAGTCGGCCGACATGCCCATGCTCAATTCAGAAAAATGCGCATCACTGGGAAAGTACTTTTGGCGAATTGTCTGAAATAAGACTTCGAGTTGACCAAATTCTTGGTGCAAAAGCTGTGCGTCTTCGGTATGGGTGGCAATGGTCATGAGCCCACAAATGCGAACATGGCTAAGGGTTTTCCAGCTTCCTTGCTCCAATAAATCAATGAGTACCTGCTGACTCAGGCCAAATTTGCTGTCTTCTTGGGCAATGTGTACTTGTAGGAGACAATCGATGATTCGGTTGTTTTTGAGTCCTTCTTTATGAATGGTTTGCAATAGTTTTTCGCTGTCAACGGCATGAATGAGGTGTACAAAAGGAGCTATATACTTTACTTTATTGCTTTGTAAATGGCCAATAAAGTGCCATTCGATGTCTTTTGGAAGTGCTTCGTATTTGGTTGCGAGCTCTTGGGCGGTTGATTCACCGAACAGGCGTTGTCCGGCCGCATAGGCCTCCTCTATGGCCGCAACCGGATGGGTTTTGCTTACGGCTACCAGGCGGGCTGAAAAGGGTTTTAATTCGTTATTCAGTGCGTGCAGTTCGCTTTTAATGCTCATTAGCGTATTTTTGAAAGCTCATGTCTCAACACTCAAAATTACTGCTTTGTGTGCTCCTTTTAGGATTTTTTACATCGTGTAGAGATCCCAAGGCGTTCAAGAACTACTCTGAAGCCATTGTGCCTTTTGACAGCATGACTTTATTGCTTGCGGAGGTGCAGCTCATTGAAAGTCATCGCAACCGCAGTTTTCAGCAGGCAGGTAGAGATACAGTGCCTATGGGTACCGTAAAAGCCATGTATGATCAAGTATTTGAGCGGTATGGGGTCAATTTCGACCGATTTCAAGCATCGTACAAATATTACCAAGAGCAGCACCCTTTTGTGCTCGATAGTTTATACACGGGTGTGAACCAAAGGCTCAACGAGATGTTAACCAACAGTTATCGCTGAAGCAGTGTATCTCTATCCCGAAAATCTTTATCAAAAGCTGGAGTTCGACCAGGTACTTCAATTGCTTGCAGGGCATTGTGTGAGTCAGTCGGCACGCGAACTGGCCCTTCAGCTTCAACCGCATGCCAGTGAAACGGCGGTAGCGCAGCAGCAGTCGTTGTCGTACGAGTCGTACCAGCTACAGGCATTTGATGGCGGAATGCCCGACGCTCAAATACCGCACATTTCGGCCTACTTGCGTACTGCTTTTATTGAAGGATCCTTTTTAGACGAGGAGCAGTGTTTTGAGTTGTTGAAATTACTACAATATGTGAAGCGCTTGTTGGGGTTTTTTGATGCACGCAAAGAATCTTATCCGCTCATGCATGCTTTAGCGGCCGATTTTGAGCTGCCCAAAGAGGCCATCGTAGCGCTCGATAGGGTGTTGGGAGCAGATGGCCGACTCAAACCCCATGCGAGCAAAGAACTTGCGGATATTGTAGCCTCGTTGAACAAATTGCAGTCAGATACCCGCAAACGGCTCGACAGTATTTACAGGCGTGCACGCGCCGAAGGGTGGGTAGCCGAAACGGGCATCACCATCCGTGATGGACGTTTGGTGATACCTGTATTGGCCGAGCACAAGCGCAAAATGCGCGGTTTTGTACACGATGCTTCCAGCACCGGACAAACCGTGTACATCGAACCGGCAGAGGTGCTCGAAGGGAACAACGAAATTCGCAACTTGGAGCTGGCCCAGCAGCGTGAAATCAGGCGCATTTTGGTGGCTTTGACCACCGAAATCAGGCCGTTTTTGCCCCAAATTGAATCGGCTCACCGCCTTGCTGTTGATTACGATTTATTGCGGGCCAAAGCACTTCTGGCCCTTCGTTTTCCCACGGCCATCAGGCCCGAGCGCCACCAAAAGCGCCTTGCATTGAGGGATGCTTTTCATCCACTGCTCTACCTTCACCACAAGTCGCAGCAGAAAAAGGTACAGCCCTTGAGCGTTTCACTCGACGATGCAGGACGCATTTTGGTCATCAGTGGTCCGAATGCCGGCGGCAAGTCGGTAACCCTCAAAACAGTGGGTTTGATGCAGCTTATGTACCAAACGGGCTTATTGCTTCCGGCCAAGGAAGGCAGCCAGATGCGTACTTTTCGAAAGCTGATGGTTGATTTGGGTGATGAGCAAAGCATTGAGAATGATTTGAGTACTTACAGTTCGCACCTTACCAATATGCGGAGGTTTTGCGAGCAGGCAGATGGAGACACCTTGTTTTTGATCGATGAATTTGGCACAGGTACCGATCCCCATTTGGGTGGGCCCATTGCTGAAGCCATTTTAGAGCGCTTAACGGCACAGGGAAGTTATGGGGTTGTAAATACGCATTACAGCAATCTTAAATTGTTACCTACCCGTTTGTTGGGTTTACAGAATGGCTCTATGGGTTTTAACACCGATACCTTGGAGCCCAAGTATGTGCTGGAGATGGGAAAACCAGGCTCTTCCTTTGCCTTTGAGATTGCCGGGAAAATAGGATTGCCTGTTGACGTCATACTGGCGGCGCAAAAAAAGCTGCAGGCGGGTACTCAGGATGTTGAGCAACTGTTGGTGCAGTTAGAACAGGAAAAGCAGGAGCTCGAGCGGTTGAAGTTACTCATTGACCACAAAGACCAATTACTAAGCGAATTGGTAGCCCGAACCGAAGCCCGCGAGCTCGATTTGAAAGTTCGCAAGAAGCAAATTCTGGATGAAGCCCGGGAGGCGGCCCGCGGTTTGTTGGCCAAAGCCAACAAAGACATTGAGCAAACCATCAGGCAAATCAGGGAGCAGGGTGCCGAAAAGGAAGCCACCAAGGCGTTGCGCAAGCAACTCGAAGCGCTCAAGGAGGAAGTAGACAAACAAACTCAAACGGAGAAGCTGCAGTTACCGGCAAAGGCCGCCAATGATCCTTTGCGGTTAGAAGTGGGTGCCCGAGTTAAGCTCAAAGACAGCGATACTTTGGGCGAGGTTTTGGAACTCAACAAACAAGAAGTGGTGGTGGCTGTAGGCAGCTTGCGCATGACCGTTAAGGCCAACAGACTCGAAGTGATTTCGAGGGCTGAGGCACGTAAACAAGAACGTAAAGCCTTGGTAAGCACCGGGCAGGTAGTTCGTGATGCCGTAGGAGATTTTAGCCCTAATCTTGATTTAAGGGGTTTTAGGGGGGTGGAGGCGTTGCAAGCGTTAGATCGCTTTCTCGACAGGGCAGTGATGGCGGGTTACGAATCGTTGAATATTTTGCACGGTAAAGGCGACGGTATTCTTAGAAAGCTCATCAGGGAGCATTTGCGAAAACAACGTTTTGTTGCGTCGTTCGAAAGCGAGCATGCCGATAGGGGTGGTGACGGGATTACCCTTGTTCGGTTGAAGTAACGAAATTCCTGTTAATTCTTGTGTTTTGCTGTGGGTAATTGAGAGCGCACACCCATTTTTATTTTATGCTCAAGTCATATATTGAATGCGTTTCTAGTTTAATTGATTATTGAATAAAATAACAACAAAAAAAAATTAAATAAAAAGTCCCGAAAATTAGAAAAAAGTTCGAAAATGGCGTTTTGAGATGATTTCCTGACGTCAGGAAAACATGTTTAATGAAATAAAAAAACAACAAATGATGAAAAGCGAAAAAGTACAAGACCTTTTCCAGCAGTTTGAAAGCATTTGTCTGGATTTTGAAGGCATTGAATGTTGGAGCGGCCGATCGCTCCAAAAATTATTGGGCTACAGCAAGTGGGAGAATTTTGAAAAAGTAGTAGTTAAAGCCATGGAGTCGTGCCGACAATCGAACGGGCCGATAGATGCGCATTTCAGGCGGTTTATCCACCAAATACTGATGCCCAATGGTGGTGAGCGAGAAGTGGAGGATTTAATGCTCACACGTTATGCTTGCTACCTCATTGCGCAGAATGGCGATAGCCGTAAAGAAAGCATAGCTTTTGCACAAAACTACTTTGCGGTGCAAACACGCAAGGCTGAACTGGTAGAAAAGCGTTTGCTCGACCATGAGCGTTTGAAGGCCCGAGAAAAACTATCGGAGACAGAAAAGCAACTATCTGAAATATTGTACGAGCGAGGGGTTGATAATTATGGCTTTGCAATGATTCGTTCGAAAGGCGACCAAGCGTTGTTCAGATTGACCACCCAACAGCTCAAACAACGTTTTGGTGTACCCGAAGGGCGACCCTTGGCCGATTTTTTACCAACCATCAGCATCAAAGCCAAGGATTTGGCTGCCGAGATGACTGGGCTCAAAGTGCAATTAAAGGACCTGCAAGGCCAACAGCCCATAGAGGACGAACACATTGAAAACAACGAAGCGGTTCGTGATATGCTGGCACAAAGGGGAATTTCGCCAGAATTGTTGCCACCAGCGGAGGATGTAAAACGCCTTGAAAAACAACTCAAATCGGAAACCAGAAGTTTGCAGGAAGTTCAGAAGGAAGTGCAGCAGCAAAAAGAAGCCTCTTGAAGGTTTACTTGCTGCTCCCGTTGCCTTACTTCCATTCGTAAAAGTTGTGCTGTAATGTGTATTTTTGAAGCTTAAATACCATTTATGAACAAGGTTGTTTCAAGTGCGCAAGAAGCCATCGCTGATGTTAACGACGGTGCTACATTGATGTTGGGAGGTTTTGGTTTGTGTGGCATTCCCGAAAACTGCATCAGTGCCCTTGTTCAAAAAGGAGTGAAACAACTCACCTGCATTTCAAATAATGCAGGCGTTGATGATTTCGGCATCGGATTGATGTTGCAGCAACGGCAAGTTAAAAAAATGATAAGCAGCTACGTGGGCGAGAATGCCGAGTTTGAACGTCAGCTGCTGAGCGGTGAATTGGAGGTGGAATTGATTCCTCAAGGTACTTTGGCTACCCGCTGTATGGCTGCGGGTTACGGCATGCCTGCTATATATACTCCTGCCGGTGTGGGCACCGAAGTGGCCGAAGGCAAGGAGGTACGTCAATTTAACGGTAAAGATTATTTGCTTGAGTATGCCTTTGATGCCGATTTTGCCTTGGTAAAGGCTTGGAAAGGCGATACACATGGTAATTTGGTGTTTAGGGCCACTTCTCGCAACTTTAATCCTTTGATGGCCATGGCAGGCAAAATTACGATTGCCGAAGTGGAAGAATTGCTTCCTGCTGGTAGTTTAGACCCGAATGAAATCCACACCCCGGGCATTTATGTACATCGGATATTTCAAGGCAAGGACTACGAAAAACGCATTGAACAACGTACTACCCGCAAAGCCTAACCTTGGGTAGAGGCTTTAACAATCAGCTCGCTTAACAGCCGATAAGTTGCAGCATGTGCAGGCTCATTGACTAATAATTCCAAGTGCTTTTGCATGGTTTGCCAATCACCACGCTTGGCAGGGCCTGTTTGGCGCAACAGGGGACGCTGATTGCTGGCAAAAAGGCGCAGCTGGTGTTCGAGAATGGGCAGCAACAAGCGATGGTCGAGGCCATTTTGATGCAATAAGCCAAAGGCTTGGTCGAGCAGATAATTCCCAAAATTGCCGCTAATTACTGCTGCTGCATGGTAAATCGTACGTTCTTGGGCATTGGCATGCTTAACTTGCTGGCTGAGTAACTGGCCCATATCGAGCAGCAAGGTCAAATCGTCGGCTCGCTGTGCATCTACCAAAATGGGTACATTGCTCCAATCGAGGGCAGCCTCTTTGCGAATGGTTTGCAGCGGCCAAAAGATGGCCCTGCGGCTGTGAGGTAGCAGCCAGTCGAGTTCACCAGCACCAGCACAATGTACCACCAAAGAAGCGTCGTCGGCTGGAATTTCGTGCGCCAGCGCTGCAATGGCAGCATCGCTTACCAAAAGTAATTTGATGGCGGGGTGACCTTCATCAGCAACATTTTCCAATGCGCGGGCATTCAGCCGGCGTGCGAGGGCCTGCTTATCGCTGCGGTTTCTGCCCCAAACACTGCTGATGGGATAACCTTGGTCATGCAAGGCTTCTCCCAACTGCCAAGCCAGGTTTCCGGTGCCATAAATCGCTATGTCAGGCAGCAAGGTTTTCACGGGCTTCGAGACGTTTGGCCTCGCGGTAACGGTCCATGATGGCCATGCTGAAGCCCAATACCAAAATGATGGTGCCCAACCACAACACATTGATGAAGGGAAACTTTATGGCCTTCATGATGATGTATTCTTTCGGACCAGGTGTGGCTTCGGCAATACTGAACTCAATGGTTTCGGCTTTTGGATCAATTTTTACCAGACTGATTTTTAAGCCTGCATCGTCGTTGGCGGCATCATAACGGAATTCAGCGCCGTTTTGAATGGCATAAACCGGTTCGAGTAAGTGCTCGCCGCTGATGTTTTTCACGCGCAATTTGGCTGCAACGGCAACTTCGGCTCCTTTTACCTTTTGTGCCATTTCGTCGCTCAGTTGCATGCTCATGCCTTCCAAGATCACCAGGTTTTCGGCCAGCATCAAGGTATCGCCTTTGCCTTTGAGGGTGATGGTTTTGGCATCTTGCCATTTCGGACGGTCTTTGTAGGCTTCTTTGTCGATTACCTGCGTAACGTGGGTGTACAAATCGTGCCAGAGGTAATGCTTGGTATCGGGATTGGCAATCAGGCCCATTTTAGGGTTGATTTGTGCATTTGGATAAAGGGTAAAGCTGTAGCTGGGATTGCCATTGGCATCGAGCCGCTCGTAAAATACCTTGTAGTAATGATTGGGTTCGGCTATGGAATCGCCCAAGTAGGTCACGCGGTAGTCGTTCATTACATTGGGTTCGTTTTTCCACAGCAGCACATTTTCGGCATTTTGCTGTGCATTGAAGTTTTCGCCATAGCTCAGGCCGCTGTTGTTAAGTGAAACCACTTGTTTGTTGGCTGAAGAAATGAGCACCCCCACCATCATGAGGGCAAACCCAATGTGCGCCACAGCTGCACCTGCCGAAGAAAGCTTCTTGAACTGCTTGCGCAATACATCGAAGTTACCTGTAAGCGAAAACCAGCTGGCAAACAGCAACATCACATAAGGCCAAGCATAAATTTTGAGCGGAATCATGCTGGCAATGGTGAGCACACCAGCCACTACCGTGGGCATGATCAGCGCCCTGTAAAAAGCTCGTGAATCGCTCTTTTTGTATTTGAGGTACTGACCAAGGGTAGTAAAGGCCATGATAAGTACAGCCATAGGTAGCTGCCAGCGGTTGTAATGGGCAATGGGATCGGCAGGTGGGGCCAAATTGGTGCCCAAAATTTTGTTGATTACCGGGATTGAAGTACTGGCCAGTACCTGGAAGGCACTCAAGCTCAAAATCAAAGTACCAATAAAGAGCCAAAACTCGCGCGAGTAGGTGTTTTCGTCTTTGTCTGATTTAGGCAAGGCCTTCCAGCGATAAATTAACAAGCCTACGCCCAACAGCACGAAAGCGAAGAGAAAGACGAGGAGCTGTCCCGACATCCCCAAATCGGTAAAAGAGTGCACCGAACTTTCTCCCAAAATGCCCGAGCGGGTGAGGAAGGTAGCATAAAGGATGAGGATAAAGCTCACAATCACCAAAATGAAAGTGGTAGGCAGCGAGTTGCCCGTTTTTTTGAAGGCATGCATTACGTGCACTGCGCCAATGAGTGTAAGCCAGGGAATGAGCGAGGCATTTTCTACCGGATCCCAAGCCCAATAACCACCAAAATTCAACGATTCATAGGCCCAGGCGGCACCCATCATGATGCCGGTTCCCAAAATCATCACCGCAAAAAGCGACCAAGGCAGGGCAGGTGTGAGCCAATTTTTGTATTCGCCCTTCACCAAGCCTGCAATGGCAAAAGCAAAAGGCACAATTACACTGGCAAATCCTAAGAACAATACCGGCGGGTGGATCACCATCCAGGGGTTCTGTAAAAGCGGATTTAAGCCATTGCCATCGGTAATGAAATCGAGGTAATTCGGATTGGCGAAAATAGGTGCCTGCATGGCTTCGCGCAAGAGGATGAATGGACTGCTGCCCACCTTGTAACCCAAAATGTAAACACCCAGCAGCATCGAGCTTAAGGCAATCTGGGCTAAGCTCACTACGCCCATCACTGGCGATTCCCAATAACGGGTAGAGTACATCAATACTACTCCAATTACAAAATGCCAGAAGGTCCATAGCAGGAAACTGCCTTCTTGTCCTTCCCAAAAGGCCGAAATGATGTATTTCACCGGCAGGGCCCGTGAGGCATGGCTCCAGGCATAGTGGTATTCGTACAGGTGGTTGTAAATGATGTAAAACAGCACTACCACAATGCTCAGCACCCCAATGCCATGTGCCCAAAAGGCAATGCGGCCTAATTTACGCCAGCTCTGTGCTTCTTCGCCCTGTTTAAAGGTGCCAAAAGCATAACTGATGAAGGCCAGTAGTGAAGCACAAAAAGAGAGGAGGACGGCCGCGTGTCCTAAATTACCGGCCCAGAGGTTTTCGCCTACGTATTCCATATCAGCTGGTTGCTGGCCCCTTACCGGTAGCCGTATGCTCTTCGAATTCTTCTATTTTGATTTCGTCTTCGGTGTATTTCGAAGGACATTTGGTGAGTATTTTTTGGGCGGTGAATTGTTCGCCATTCATTTGTCCAACAATGACCACCTGCTCTGAACGCTCAAAATCCTGTGGTTTGGTACCGTAAAACACCACCTGCTTCACATCGCCAGCATTGTCTTGCAAATAGAATTTAAAGAGATTGGCGTCTTGTTCGGGATTATACTCCATTTCCTCTACCCGTGCCAAAGTGCCTACCACATGGTATTCACGTTCGGGATTGGCGGCCGCGGTTTCGAAATTTTCGTAGGAGCTGCTATCGCCAACGGTGCTGATGATGGCACCAATGGCAACGGCAATCAATAAAATCAGCAGAATATGTGTTTTCTTCATGTGCTTTTAATTGCGCTGCAAAGTTCGGTAAAGAAACGATGCGGTAGGCGCTTTGGTTTGCGATAAATGCAAGTGTTACATGCCGATTTAGCAATTTTTGGGAGCGGCATGGCGGTTGCACTTTTTTGTAAATTCCTATATTCCGGCTTAAACTTCTTTGAAGCTGTGTTGTCTCGTTTAGGTTAGTTATAGATATGCGTTTATTTTTTCTATTTATTGGTTTAGTAATCAGTTCATTTTCGGCATTTGGCCAGTTTTCTATCACCGGAACGGTGCGTGATGCCGCCACCAATCAAGCCCTACCGGGGGTGAATGTGGTGGCGGTTTCGCCTTTCGACAGCAGCCGTTTGATAGGCACCATTACCGATGTTTCGGGAAAATTTGAAATAAAAATCACCCGGCCCGGTCCCTACACCATTCGGTTTAGTTTTGTGGGCTACGAAAAGCGCGAAGAGCGGGTGCGCCTGCCGCGAGAGCAATTGCTGCTTCAAATGCCCCCGGTTTTGTTGAAAGAAGATGTGAAAACTTTGGGAGAGGTGCGCATCGAAGGGGTGGAGCAGCGGGTAGAGCAACGGGGCGATACCACCGAAATACGGGCCGATGCGTTTAAAGTAAATCCAGATGCCGATGCCGAGCAATTGGTGCGCAAAATGCCTGGTATTACGGTCGAAAACGGACAGGTGCAAGCACAAGGCGAGCAGGTGCGGCGGGTGCTGTTAGATGGACAAGAATTTTTTGGCGACGATGCCATGATGGCCCTGCGGAATTTGCCTGCCGAAGTAGTAGATCGCATCCAATTGATCGACCGCATGAGCGATCAAGCGCAGTTTACCGGATTTAACGATGGCAATACCGAAAAAACCCTCAACATCATCACCAAATCCGGTTTGGATAACAGTCGGTTTGGAAAACTATATGCCGGTTATGGTACCGATAACCGCTACATGAGCGGTGGCAACATGAACTTTTTCGTGGGCAAAAAGCGCATTACCCTGCTGGGCATGGCCAACAACATCAACCAGCAGAACTTCAGCAGCCAAGATTTAGGAGGATTGAGCAATGCAGCAGCCGGAGCTTCCCGTTTTGGTGGTGGCGGCGGCAGGGGCGGCGGCGGCTTCAGGCCTGGTGGTATGGGCGGTGGCGGTGAGTCGGCGAACTTTTTAACCGGTCAACAAGGCGGCATCAGTACCACCCAGGCTTTTGGTTTGAATTACAGCGATAACTGGGGAGCCAAGGGCAAGATGAGCGGCAGCTATTTCTTCAACAGAAACGATAATGGGCAGCTCAGCCAAACCAGCAGGCAGTTTTTTTTGAACGACGGTATTGGCCAGTTGTACAATGAAAGCAGTGCTGCCAACAGCCTGGGTAACAATCACCGCTTGAATTTACGCGTAGAATACAATATCGATAGCAACAACAGCCTCATTTTTACCCCGCGCATCAGTTGGCAAAGGCGCGAGCAGCAAACGGCATTCGATGGCACAACCACCAATCGATTGGGGGTGCCCATTAATAGTACCAACAACCAGCAAACCAACCAAACCGAAAGCTGGAATGTAAATGGCGATGTGCAGTATCGGCACCGTTTTGCCAAAAAAGGCCGTACGCTATCGGTGAATGTAAATGCCGATGCTGGCAGTTCGCAAGCTTTGCGCGATTTGTATGCATTAAATCTCGACGGATTAATGCTCACCGATAGTTTGCTGGTAAACCAGGAAATAAACAGTAGCAATTACACCCAGCGCTACCGTGCCGATGTGGTGTTTACCGAGGCGCTGAGTGAAAAAAGCATGTTGGAGTTTACTTACGCTCCGCAATTAACCTTGGGGGTTTCGGAACAGCGGGCCAATAATTTTGATCCTGTGCCAGGCACTTACAGCCTGGTAGATACGGCCATTTCGAACGATTTCGACAACCTCATTTGGGCGCAATCGGCCGGCCTGCGTTACCGTTACAACACCGAAAAATGGGAGTGGATGTTTGGGGCCAATTACCAGATATCGTCGTTGTTCAGCCAGCAGTTGTTCCCCCGAAATTTGGTAGCCAACCGCGATTTTTACAATTGGTTGCCTTCGGCCATGTTCCGTTACAACTTCAGCAAAACGGCCAATATGCGCCTGTTTTACCGCACCAATATAGATTTACCCACTTTGAGCCAATTGCAGAATGTGGTTGATAATAGCAATACCCTGCAGCTGCGGGCCGGTAACCCCAACCTGGGGCAGGCCTATACCCACCGCATAGGCATGCGGTTTAGGGATGCCAATGTGAAAAAAGGAACTTCGAGTTTTGTGTTTGTGAACCTGAGTTTGGTAGATGGTCAAATTGCCAATAGCACCTTTATTGCCCCGCGCGATACGCTGTTGCCCGAAGGAGTGGTACTGGTGCGGGGTGCGCAGCTCATCAGGCCGGTGAATGTGGCGGGGGCTTACAACTTCCGCACTTTTGGCACTTATGGATTTCCACTCAAGGCCATTCGCAGTAATTTGAATGTGAATGTGGGCTATACTTTTAATAACAGTCCGACTTTGATCAACGCTGTTACCAACGAAGCCCGCACGCACAACCTCAATACGGGCTTCACTTTGGGTTCGAACATCAGCAAGGATTTGGACTTCACTTTGGGCTACAGCCTCAATTACAATACGGTTTTTAACAGCATTCAGCCCCAATTGAACAACAATTACTATATCCACAACGGCAATTTCCGCATCAATTGGTTGCCCATACCGGCTTTGGTGTTCAGCAGCGATGTGTTGTTTAGCGCTTTTGCGGGCTTGGAAGAGGGGTTTAACCAGCAGTTCACTTTGTGGAATGCAGGTGTAGGCTACCGTTTTGGCAAGGATCGTCGGGCCGAATTGAAGTTATCGGTTTTCGATCTACTGAACCAAAACAACAGCATTGCGCGTAATGTCACCGAAACCTATGTGGAGGACGTACAAACGGTGGTGTTGCAGCAGTTTTGGATGATGACGTTTACGTACAATGTGCGGCATTTTAGGAAGGCCTGATGGCCTGTGGGGGCACTTCGTGCTGTTTACGGCCTGACGGCCTGTGGATGGCCTAGCGGCCTGGGGATGCACTTTGTGCTGGTGATGGCCTGGCGGCCTGTGGGGGCACTTCGTGCTGTTGATGGCCGGGCGGCCTGGGGATGCGCTTTGCGCTGGTGATGGCCTGACGGCCTGTGGATGGCCTGATGGCCTGTGGATGCGCTTCGCGCTGTGGATGCACTTCGTGCTGTTGATGGCCTGACGGCCTGGGTTTCCCGCAGACTTCGCAGACGGGCGCAGAAAAGGGACTGCGTAAAACGGCGCTTTCTGCGGGAGCATAGGCAGCCGAAGGTAGGCTTACGCCTTCTGCTTCGCGCTGCTTCCGCTAAGGGTTCCCGCAGACTTCACAGACGGGCGCAGAAAAGGGTCTGCGTAAATCGGCGCTTTCTGCGGGAGCATAGGCAGCCGAAGGTAGGCTTACGCCTTCTGCTTCGCGCTGCTTCCGCTAAGGGTTCCCGCAGACTTCACAGACGGGCGCAGAAAAGGGTCTGCGTAAATCGGCGCTTTCTGCGGGAGCATAGGCAGCCGAAGGTAGGCTTACGCCTTCTGCTTCGCGCTGCTTCCGCTAAGGTTTCCCGCAGACTTCGCGGACGGGCGCAGAATCTCCGTCGCGTTTAACTTCGCGTTGTTGCGGTTCCCTTGGCCGTAGGCCATACCAATTTGCTATTTGCAATTGGGTGATTTTAAGTGAACCGCATTTTTTTTTTGTGCTCTTCGCGTCGGTCTTCGTGGGCTTTGTGGTTAAACCCGCCACCGGATGGCTATCGCCAATCTCAAATCCGTATGGTAAATCCTCCAAAAGCCCAGAAAAAAACCTCCCGAAGGAGGTTTTTTGAATGGAGTCAAAGTAGGAATCAATCGCTCTTGCGGGCGTCCCAAGCTTTTTTCGCACCGAAGCCAAGGCCGGCGGCAAGGAGCAGCGACAAGCCACCATCAATAGGTACGGCTGCCGGAGGTGGTGGGGGAGGCGGCGCTTGCGCCAGAGCAAACTGGCAAACGCTGATCAAAACCACTACCAAAAAAGCTGCGAAATATTTCGTTTTCATGTTTTTCTGTTTTAATCATCCCCCGGCCGAAGCCGGGGGATATATGCTTATTTAGACAAATATACGCGTTCGGTTTTGATGCCATTGTTGGTAACAATGCGGGCGAGGTAAACACCTGCGGCTACATTCATTTCCATGCGCTCAAGTTCGGTGGTTTGCGGACGGTTGAGTTCCATCACCAAACGACCTGCTGCATCACGTACTTCGAAACGTTCTACCACGGTGCCTTCGGCAAAGCCTTGTACAAACAAGCTCTGACCAGCACCGAAGATGCGTACATTTTCGGCAGTGAGGCTGTTCACCGAAGTGGCCAAACCTACACCGAAGTGAATTTCGAAACGGTTGGTGAAGCTGCCTGCATTGGTTACTGCAAATCCGTAAGCCTGGTTGCGCAAGTTGTGCATGTTGCCAGTAAGGTTGTCTTTCAAGAAGATGTCTACGTTAGCAGCCATGCTTTCGGTGCGATCGAGGGCCAGGCTGTAAGCACCGGCAGTTGCCACATCAAAACCAACTGGGACAATGCGGGTAGCGGTACCACGCTCGGCCATGGCTTGGATGGCTAGCTGATCAGCGCCCAACAAGCTATAGAAAGCGATTTGGGTATTGCCTTTCAGTTTGGTTCCATCTGCTGGATCACGCTGATCGGAGGCACCATTGCTGAAGCCCAACAAAATTTGGTTGAATAAGCTGTTGCCACCAGTTAAGTTAAACCAAGCACGCTCTCCACCTAAACGGAAGTTAGAACCTGCATTGGCCGAACGCATGCTGTTGGTAAAGCTAACCGTGCTGCCACTGTTGGCCTTTACAAAGAAACCTTGTGCCAAACCGATGTTGCCATCAGGCGTAGCACCACCTGCTGTACCTGCTGTACCACCTGCAGTAGTCCAAGTAGCATAGTCACCACCACTGTTGCCTACCGTTGCAGCAGTAGGCTGACTCCAGAACCATAGCGTACCATCGATGTTGGTGTTACCAGCCAAGAAACTGGTACCACTTACCGACGAAGGGTAGGGGTTACCCACCAAGTTCCAACCTTGGCCCGAAGTACCTACGGCAGGTGTTACCGCGCCGTTGTTGAAGGTACCAGTGAAGGTTACGTTGCCTGCACCGGTTGAAGAATAACCTCTGCCAGGCGACATCACGCTGCTACCTGTTAGGCCGGTATTGCTCCAAGCTTGGCTGGTTTCGTTGAAGAAATACCAATCGGTACCACCCAAATTGCTCAAAGTAGAGGTGCTGTTGGGCGAGCTCCACATGTTGTACACCAAATTGCTGGTATTGCCGCTGTTGCGGGTAGCGCTGAAAGTACCGCTTCCCCCAATGGTAGCCGAAGCACCTTGCAACAAATGACCGCCGTTTTGTACGGTGAAGGTTCCGTTGTTGGTGAGGGCACCATTTACAGTGAGTGATGCGCCATCTGGAATGGTTACCGTAGCACCGCTATTCACTGTAATGCTGTTGATGGTGTTACCAGCTGAGGTAGCTTCCACAGTGCCGCTGCCGATGAGTACATGGTCGCCAGAAGCTGGGGTGCCTAAGCTCCAGTTGCCACCGGTTGTCCAAGTACCGGTTCCTGTCCAGGTGTTGATTACCGAACCTTCAAATGCACCAATCGTTGGTGTTGTTAAACTACGTGTAGCACCTGCAAAGTCAGTAGTGATACCTGAAACAGTTGTTCCGTTGCCCAACAATGCTGAAATAGAAAGCGGACGCAGGTTTGTTGACGATACAAAGTTTGGATTGACAAACTGCGTATTGCTTTCATTGGTACCTGCTACTCCTTGATAGGTAGCCAAAGCATTGTATGCTGTTGTACTCCACAAGGCGTGGAAAGAGGTAGCACCACCGTTTGAGAAATACACATTGTTGTTGGCGTTTATCGTGCCTGTTACACTCGAAAAACCTGCACCAATGTGAAGACCATCGCCACCGGTACGAACGCTTCTTATTGCGTTATTGCTGAAATTAACTACAGTACTGGCGTTTGTATTCGATTGAATGAATGCTATACTCACAATAGTGCCCGATGTACCACCAGTATGTGTTCCTCCTAAGAAGAAAGAGTTGAAGTGCACATTGGCGGTGTACTGATTGGAACCAGCAAGTTGCAATAAGTAATTCGATGTTTTGGTTCCATTGTTGGTATTGTCGATGAATACGTTGTTGTGGATGTTCAACGTTGCTCCAGTAGCAGGGCTTGCACTTACTGCTCGTACTGTGGTCGTGGCTGTGTTTTGAATATCCTCGAATCTGTTTCCGGTGATATCAATAATACCACTAACAGTTGTACCAATGCTTACACCCACGTTTGCAGTCGCAATGGGAGTGGTGGTTGTAAATACGTTATTCCGTATTTTGATATTACTACAGTTGGCTGTTTGGAAGGAATTAAATCCAAAATTCCTAAAGGTGTTTCCTTCGTAAACATTATTGTTATTCAAATTGGCTGCAGTGCCATTTTCGAATACGCTGTTTCTACCACCATCCATGAGGTTGTTTAGAATGTTGTTGTTTGAATTTCCACTCACATTACTTGCAGAAGTTGAAACCAATATACATGCATTACCAGCAGTGGCCGCTCCACCATTGGTAATAATAACATCCCTGATGGTATTGTTAGTTGCCCCATCAATGAGTTGTATGGAGTGGCCAGCTGCGGCATTAGCGCTGTTGGTAATGGTAAGCGACTGTGATGTGCCTGAACCACCTTGTCTGCCATCGATGGTTATGTTCGAAATGTTTTGCAAACGAATGATGGCATTGGCTGTTTGGCTGGAGGCTATACGTGTTGTAACTCCCGACGCAGGCATCAATGACACTGTATTCGTTGATGAAATACCAGCAATGTTGGTGAAGGTGATAGGGTAGGTCTCAGTAGTTGTATAAGCCGTATCGGTTAATAACAAACGAACTGCTCCGCTTACACCTCTCAACGTAAGATCATTCGCTGCTGCCGTAATGGTTGCATAATCTCCTCCAGAACCAACATTATAATCGCCCGCTAAAGGTGGACTTACAATGATATAGGAAGATGGTGTTGTAGGAGGAGTGCTTACTGCTGGAGGTGAAGTACTAAAGCCCGCGGCACCTGCTGCCGGGAAGGCACTTACGTTAGGCGTAGAAACCAAGTCTTGAGCCACAATGTAATACCTGATGGTATCGGCTAGCGAAACCCCTGCACCAAAGCTAAACTCATAGTTGTTTCCCGAAACATGTGCCCCTGTAGCAGAAGACCACGATCCACTGTTAACTCTCCAATACAAAACAGGTAATCCTACGCCTGCGGTAGGCACACCAGAAACGTCGCTGATACTAGCAGTTAATGTTCTGGCAGTAAAGGTAGAGATGTTACCTAAAGCTGTATAAGAAATTTGAGGACCAGCAGCATCTGCGCCATTTTCATATGCACCTATGGAAGGAGTAGTGGCACTACGCGTGTTGCCCATAAAATCGGTGGTTACGGTGCCAATGGGTGTACCAACGCCAAGCACTGGAGAACCCAAGGTGGGTCTCAAATCGGTGGCAGATTGGAAGCCAGGATCACCATTGATAGAGTTGGCATCACCTGCTGAAGCAGTTCTCCAATCGGCGATGGTAGTCTGATTGGTTGTACTCCATAAGCCTAATACGCCGCCGGTTCCGGAATGGAAATAAGCATTGAAGTTCAATGTTTGCGTGGTGGCAACAGTGTTCGAAACTACAATGGCAAAATGGTTGCCGGTGCCTGTGCCATTGCTTCGTGTGTTCACAAAGGCATTGTTTCGCACATTCAAAGTGGTAACCTCATCTCGCTTGATAAATGCAGCCGTTTGTGAACTTCCTGTTACTCCCGTGCCGCTGATGTGTACCGAATTGTGGTATACTTCAAAAGTATTTGGTGTGAAACCAAAATAATCTATTCCTCTAATGGTCCCAGCTGTTACTCCCGTTCCCAAGGCGATGGTGTTGTTAATAGCTTGTACACTCATCGCACCGCTAACACCAAAGTAATGTATGCCAGCAATGGTAGGGGTAGTGGCCGTGCTCCTGATATCGTAAATGGCATTTGCTAATACAGTAGTGTTATTGGCGCTTGCTATTAAAATACCGTAGATGGTAGTTACCGTACTGCTGTTATTGTGGTAGATACGGTTATTCCGAATCGTTGTGCTAGCAGCAAGTTGTAGGTTAATACCATTGGTGGTGAAATCGAAAATGTCGTTGTTCTCAATAATGGTATTGGTATTGGTTAAGGCATTAAAATAAATACCATTCGCTGGCCTGGCGGTTGAGTCGCTTCTGTCGCGGATATGACAATTACTAATGAGGTTATTATCGTTTACACCGGTAGAGAACAAAACTGTGCCGTTAGAAGTGCTCGTTGAAGCCGATTCGATATTAATGTGTCTCAGTTCGTTTTGCGAAGCTCCATTGATAAAAGTAATGGCAGGGTTGGAAGTGTTCATGTTGCGGATGGTGATGAACCTTCCTGAACCACCGTGACGACCGTCTATGATTACCTTATCTGCGCCATTCAAGCGAATGAGTCCGTTCGCAACCCTGCTCGAAATCACCCTATTGGTTGCTGCGCTTGGTCTAATGGTAAGGGTGTATCCGTTTCCGTCGTCGGCAATTTGATTGAGGGCGTTCTGTCCGGTTTCGGTGATGTCGGAAGTCAATTCAACGATGATATTTCCGGTAGCTGCACCCTCGTTCAATGCCCTGAAGAATCCACCTACTGAATCTGTCAAAGAAGTGTAAGTTTCGCCCGCACCAACAGCATAGGTGCCACTAAACCCTGTTACAATGGTATACGAACTTGTGGTAGTTGGTGGGGTGCCGGCGGCAGGTGGATCAGCCGTGAATGACCCTGCGCCAGTAGAAGGAAAGGCTCCAACGTTTGGAGTGCTCGCTTGATCTTGAGCAACAACAAAATAGCGAACAACGTCACCTGCACTTACGCCTGCTCCAAAGCTGAAATTGTAAGTATTGCCCGATTGATGTATGCCCGTTGCGCTGTTATACGAACCATTATTAATGTTCCAGTACAATACGGGTAATCCACTGCCACTGGTGGGAACTCCAGAAGGATCTGTGATTGAAACAGCAAGAGTACGGTTTGTTGTTGTTCCTGTATTTGCAAGGGCTGTGTAAGATATCGCCGGCGGAGTAAGGTCGAGGCCAGTAAGCTCAGCTTCAAATGCACCTACGTCTGGTGTAGTTGTATTACGTGTGGTTCCAAAAAAGTCGTCGGTAATGCCTGCAATGGGCGTGCCTCCACTTTCAATTTGAGTAGCAATACTGAGGTCTATTTTTAAAAAATCAGCGCTGCTACCTGTGGTGCTTTGGAAGCTTACGTTTTCACTGAAAGAAGCCTCATCGCGTGGCGAAACAGTACCCGATGAAAATACGCCAGCTTTATACGCATTCATGGTTTGTACCGAATTTGTGCTATCAACGTAAATAAGATTGGCACTTCCAGGAGTACCTGCGTAAAACAGGTTACGGTTAGATGTTGCGCTGTAATTCGCTAATGAATTACGGCCTCCACGACGATAGGCTACTGTTAGACCCGTACCATTAGGTGTTGAAGTGTTGACAATGATGTTGTTGCGCAAGTTTAATGCCCCTGTGGTAGCGGTAATGCTCGCAGTGTGAAAAATGCCAGATGTACCAAAATTTGTAGCGGATGAACTTGCTGACACGTTAACCGTGTTGAAACTTACGAAGTATTCTGTCGAAGTTGTGGTTGATGTAATGGCAATACCCCTAATGGCATCGGAAAAACCTGCCGCAGGTGCTGTTAATGCACCAACCATGTTGTTAAAAATACTAACGGAGGTACCACCTGATGCCAATATACCTGTGACTACGGTTGTTGTGCTTGAGGTGCTATTAGTGTTGAGCCCGTAAATTTTATTCTTAAAAATATTGCTTGTTGTACCACCAGAAATGATAATTCCAGCGATAGAACCTCCAGTGCCTCCTGATGTTCCTGTACTGTTAAGCGTATGAATAGTATTCGACGAGATTGTTATGCTTCCCGTACTTACAGAAATACCATTAAAAGTACCTCCCCCAGCACCACCACTGGTGGTAGTGAAATTGTTTATTAGATTGTTCTGAATAATTTTTGTTCCAGCACTACCAAATTCTCGAATACCGTTGATGGTTCCTGACGTGGGCACCGATAAACCAGTAATAGTGTTGCTATTGATGGTGATATTGGTAGCGCTGCTCAGTCCATAAATTCCGTCAATTGAACCAGTGCTGGCCGAGTTAGAGAAACTGATATTGGAAACAGTATTGTTGTTGAAGGTCATGTTGTTGGTGGGAGAAGTCATTACAATACCTCTCTGCGTACCGCTTGTGGCCGAGGTTCTAGTAATGTTGGTCACCATATTGTTGTTAGCAGAACAACCAACGCCTACAGGTGAACCTACACTAATTCCAGCCGAGGTGGTACTTGTTCCAGCTAAGGTGAGACCATCAATGGTGTTGCTATCAATATTGACAATGTTTGTTCCTGTATTCGCTATGCCAGTCCAAACGCCCGTAGTAGTAGCACCTGTGTAAGTATTATTCAGTATCTGATTGCCACGGATGAACACATTAGCGGCAGACGCTGAATTGTTGATTGCTTGGAATGTTCCAGTTGTGCCGGTTGGATAGGTGCAGTTTTGAATGGTGTTGTTTCTAATAGAGATGGTGTTGGAAGCAGCCGTGACACCAATACCATTATCAATGGCAATTACCAGCGAAGTAGTGCCGCCACCGTTTACCGTCACCGTATTATTGTGAATGGTTGCATTAGCACTCGTTCCGGCCTGGGCATTGATGCCGCGCAGTGTACTTGGGTGGTTCACCCCTGAACCATTGTTGTTGTTCACCGTATTGTAGGAGATATTGATGCTCCATTGGTTGTTGCCACGAATACCTGCAGCAGGTACAGTAGCGCTGGTACCACCGCCATAGTTGCGCACAATATTTCCAGTTCCTGTAGAAGTACCACCTATATCGTTGGAAAGGTCACCCAAAAATGTAGCCGCGTTGGGTGTTGGACCTACACCCACAGTAGCAGCAAAACCAATAATGGCTATGCCGTTATTACCCCCATTGATGGTATTGGTATAAAAGCGGTTACCCGAATTGGTTCCATTGGTGGCTAAAGTGCCTCCATTGGTTGGCGTTAAAGCAGTAGTGGCTGCTGCAAAAGTGGAGTTATATACACCAATAGAAACTGAACCATCTACTAAAGGTGCCGTACCGCTTGTTACGTTTATACGCTGCATATTGAAGGTGCAATTCTGGATGGTGTTGTTGTTACAACCATCTCCCGCAGTACGCTTGAACATGGCCAAACCAAATTCCATGGTAACGGTAGCGTTGGTGGTGTTTCCATCGGTAAAAGTGATTCCATCAATGGTTACGTGGTCGGCACCATTCAAGATGAACATTCCATCTGGTGAAGCGGTAGGGCCATTGGAGGTACCCACACCGGCATTAATCGTAACCGTACCAGAGTTGATCAAAGTAATGGTGTTGGTTGAGCTCAAAACTGGATTCAGTGTGGCGCTTCCCAATACAAAACCTTTCACCGGCGCGGTTTCACTACCAGATAGGGTAAGGGTAACCGGACCACTCATAGCCGTCACCGCGTTCAAGTCGGTGAGTGCTGCTGCCAACGATGCATATGAAGCTGCGAGGTTAGGAGTGGTGTTGCTACCGTTGGTAACTGTAACCGAAATCTGCGCTTGGGCCATCGAAATGCTCAAGCAGCAAATCAATGCAACAAATAGCCACCGGGCTCGTCGTTGCAGGGTGTTAAGCCAAGAACGATGCACAGGCTGTACATCATTTGCTTTTGCCGACGTACCAAGGTACACCAGCGACCCATCAAAGGGCGTCAACTTTTGATTCATATAACAGGTTTAAGTGTTCAAGTTGCAGACAGCCTTAACAACTGGCAGTCATTACGAATGCCAAATGCCCAAGACAGATTGATGCAAATCAACCCCCAAGTATACATCGCAACTTGATGAATACCAAATGACAACATAAAAAATCAACGACTTGCCTTTCAGTGGATTATTGGGTCTGTTTTTGAAATATGGGTTTTTTGAGAAGTGTACCGATAATTTGAAATGAATGACTTTTGCGGATGCACTTGCATCAAAAAAAAATGGGTCAAATCTTAAAGTAAGATTTGACCCAGGATAGGAAGAGGTCTTTGGCCTTATTTCTGGCGCAGGTCCCAAGCCTTTTTGGCACCCAAACCAGCACCCGCAGCCAAGAGGATACTCAAGCCGCCATCGATAGGTACTGAAGTGGGGTTCATGGGCGGAGGTGGTGGCTGCGCCAAGGCAACCTGACTGATTACCAAACCTGCAAAAGTGAGCAGGAGGGTAAGGAATAGGGTCTTTTTCATTTTAGTTGTGTGCTTTTTGCTTCCACATTTTGCGGGCACCTAAACCTACACCTGCTGCCAGGAGCAAACTCAAACCGCCATCAATGGGTACCGCAGCCGGATTGGGCGGGGGAGGAGGCGGACCTTGGGCCCATGCGCTCGAAGATGCCGCAACAACCAAGGCGCAAACGAAGAGGATTTTGGTGATCGCTTTCATGTTTGTGTTTCTTTAAAATTGAACTTTGGCAGTTTTAACGCCTTGCTTGCCTACCAGCTGCACCAGATAGGTACCCGCTGCCAGTTGGGGTTGCAAGCCTTCGGCCGACAATTGTATCGCGTTGTTTTGATAAACCACACGCCCCATCATGTCTACAATGCGCAGCTGCTCGGCTTGTTCCATGCCACGAATATAGAGTTTACCTTCGAAAGTATAAACTTGTACTTGGTCGAGGCTGTTGGCAGCTACCGAAGTAGCCAAGCCATTAAAGTGCAAGCGGAAACGGCTTGTAGCATCGTTGGTTCCGGCGGTGAAGTTGATTATATCGCCGTTGGCAATGTGGGTGAAGGTAGCAGTTTTGGTGTCTTCCAATTGAACGCTGGCACCCGAAACCATGGCGCTGCTATTGAATGTAAAGCTGTAGTTTCCTGCACCAAAGGTTTCGAGTTGCAGCGGAACCAACACCGGCTGGGTGCCGAGTGGCGCCATGCTGTTGATGCTGTATTTTTCGCCTTGCGCATCGGTGGTATACAAATCGGGAGAAGCATTGCTGAAATCGCTCACAAATTGAGCATCATAAGTTCCATCGAAGCTGGCCGTGGCTTGGTCGCGGAAGCGAATCACAGTTTCGAGGCTGAACTGGTTGCTGGCTTTGGTTACCCGAACACGCAATACGTCGGCCTGATTGCTTAGGCGGTAGTAAGCAGGATTGGCCGCTGTGCTGCGCGCTGCCGCTGGGAAGGTGATTTCGGGGCTGCCCACCTGCGAACGAACCGCAAAACCCTGACCAGGTGCAACGTACTGGCTGCCATTGTTGGCGGTTACGCCATTAACATACGAACCCCATACACCGTTGCCTTCACCTGTATTGTCTTTTTCCCAAATGTAAATGGCATTGTCGACTTGGGTACGTGTTACAGCCTCCCAATCGAGCACCGAGGGGAAGGGGTTGCCCAAATAGTGCCAACCGGCATTTGCACGTGGTAGGCTGATAGGCCCCACGCTGTTTAATTGTGGTTCGCCAGTATAGGTGAGCGTATTGGCAGCATTGGTCCATACTCCGTAACCAGCAGCCAATGGCCAAGTTCCGGCACGGTTGCTAATACCTTCGTAGCTGTTGTTAGTTTCGTTAAACAGGATGAGCGTATTGGTAGCTACCGGCAAACCGCTGATGGTATTGATTATCGGTGCAGTACGCAAACTGTGGGTAGCAAAACGGAAACCGTTGTTGCCCGCACCTGCCCAAGGCAAGAAGCGCTCGAAATTCACATTGCCCGTAATGCTGGCATTGGTACCGCCATTGATGCGGGACGTGCTGGCGGCAGAGGTGGATTTGAGGTGCAAATTGCCGTCGCTGGCCAAAGTGCCGTTGGTAAGGGTCAATTCGCCGGTGAGGTTCAACTTATTGCCCAAGGTAAGACTGCCCGAGCTGGTGCGGTTCAAAGTGAGGTTGGCCAAGGTATTGGTGGTTCCCTCGGTGGTTTGATCGAAATTGAGGGTGCCTACAGCACCAGTGCCTGTGATGTTGAGCGTTGCCCCGTTGCTGCGAATAACCCCTGCACCAGTAGCAGTACCCGAAAAGGCCACGGTATTGGCACCGATATTTAAGGTTCCTGCATTGCTCAAAGTACCGGCGATGCTGAGGTTACCCGTTACATTCAAAATAACGCCTGCATCGATGGTAAGGGTAGCTCCGCTGGCAATGGTTAAATCAGCCAAGGTTTGATTGCTGCTTACGCGCAATGTGCCGGCAGTGATGTTGAAACTGCTGCTGCTTGCCACGGTATTGCCAGCAGCCTTGTTCAAACGCAAGGTGCCCGAATTGTTCAAGGTGCCGCTTAACACCAAATCATCGTTGATGGTAAGGGTGGTGCTGGCATCAATGGTCAAAGCCCCGGAAGCACCGACTGTTAAATCGTTCAACTCTTGGTTGGTGCTTACACGCAAGGTGCCGCCGTTTACGGTTACATTGTTGGTGTTGGGAATGGTCGTGCCAGCAGTGCGGTTGAGGCGGAGGGTGCCGGCTTCTACAGTTGTTAAACCGGTGTAAGAATTGGCTCCTTCAAGCGACAAAATACCCGTTCCGCTACCAAGTTTAGTGAGAGATCTGTTTGCACCCGAAAGGATAGAGGTAATGGTAATGCCACCAGTACCGTTAATCATGATACCGTTGGAGGTGCTATTCCCTAAGGCAATTTCCATAGCGCTCGACTGAGTAGCTTGGAGGGTGAGCAAAATGGAGCTGTTATTGCGAACAATTACGTTTTCTGTGGAGTTTACCACTACACCAGCCAAGGTTAATACGCCTGCTGTTGAAGCTGCACTATTGCCTATATTCAAGGCTGTTGATGTACGCGTGCTGGTAACTTCAATGGCTCCAACTATCTGGCTGTTCGTTCCGTTATTGGTAGGATTGCCCATGTTGATGCCAACAGTTGTGCCAGTGGGATTGGCGCCAAATTGAGCCACTTGTGCAGCTGTAGGTACCGCACTGCCTGTCCAGTTAGTTCCCGTTAGCCAGGCGGAACCTCCAGAGCTGCTCCATAGTATGGTTGTTGCATTCACCAAATTCGGTGTAGCACTGCTCTCTACACCTGCACTCCAAACACTGCCGCGACGGGTAAACACACGTACAAAATAGCTCGTGCCATTGGTCAAGCCGGTAATGGTTTGAGGCGAGGTGCTGCCTTTGTATACCACAAAGCCAGTACCGTCGAATGCCGAGGCGCCGCCACCCGTACCAAAAGCCAGGTTGGCAGTGTATGCCGAACCATCGCCACTGGGCGATGCTCCGATGGTGCTGCTGGGTTTGGCCACAATCATCAGTTCGTCGAAACAAGCGGGATTGGTCCAGCTAACTGTCAGTTGGCCATTGCCACTGGTCAGGTTCAAGGCCGTGGCATTGGTGGGAGTACAAGCAATGATGGTTTTAGTACCGCTGGCATTGGCAGTACCCGATTTGTTGCCACTCACAAAGCTGATGTCGGCAGTGGTAACTGAATCCACAGCGATGGTATTGCCAACAGTTGCCGTAAAGGGCAAATCGGCGGTGATGAAAATATAACCGGTGCTACTGCTGTTGATAACCTGACTGCTGAAAGAAGGGAATACTTGGCTACCTGCACCCAAGCCGGTGGTTTTGGTCGACAGCAATACGTCGCTGCCAGCATCAAAAGTGGCATCGGCCGAATACCAGGCCTTGAGGTTGGTTAAATCGGCTGCCACATAGGTGCCGCTGGTGTTGATGGTTAAGCCATTGAGGGTAGCGTTGGCTACGGTTACCGCCAAATCGAAGCGGTAGATGTTTTGGTTGGTAAGGCCCTGTGTAATGTCGGTAGTGGCCGAAGCGGGCGAGTTCAACGCAATTTCGGGCAAGGCCGAAATGAAGGTTTGGGTTCCGCCTGCATCGATGGTTCCTGTGGGGGTGACCGAGGCAAAAGTGAAATTAGCTGCGCCCAAACTTGGCACACTTACCGTACGGCCCACGCCTGCGCTGCCCGAAATGTCGGCAGCTATCCAAAAATAACGATCACCCACGGCGCAGGCCTGACCCAGGCCGCTGAAAGTAACGGTGCCTCCATTGGCAATGGCTGCGGCTGAAACCGTGGCGAGGGGAGTGCCCCCGGGGAATGTATTGGTGGTGCTGGTAAAGAGGTCGAAATTACTGATATCACCCGCGGTAAAATCACCACCTGCTGTAAAACTCAAGCTGTTGAGGGTGGCTGAAGCAGTGGCAACATTGACACTGAAACGCGACAACAAATGGTTGTTTTCGTTTTGGTTGGCATTGCCCGCCGTTATTTGGGTGTTGTTGTTAAGGGTGATGACAGGAGTTGCTGGAGGTAAAGCATTCGAATATTCGAAATCATCCAAATACAAGGTTCCAGGTGTTGAAGCGCTAACTTGGTGGTTGATGGCCCATGAATCTATATTTACGTCATTGTCCAAACCTCCTGATGCAAGAGCCGTACCTACACGCGTACCGTTAACCCATAAATCCCAAGAGTCACTGGGTAAACTAAATGATGAACCAGAACGGCCATAATTAATGCTTCCAGTTGTGTTGTTGGCGTAAATTTCAACTGTGTATACTATAGTCGTGTCTTGTGTAAATAAGGTTGTAGAGTTTGAAATTCCTGTAGTGCCATAGGTTGAGCCGTTTAGTACATTATAGGTAATCGCATTGGAAGCACCCAAGGACCAACGCATGCTCGCAAAGGTTTGAGCCGTTGAAATTGCATTATTATCTGAAAATGTTGCGCCGTCACCTAAACTGAAATTGTAAACCCCGTTCGTACCACCCCGAAACGATACTTTGAACGAAACGTAGCCTGATTTGCCGGCCGTGTAATCGTGAATTGAGAATTTTGTGGTTGATGTCGAACCGGTGTTAGACGTCATCTGTAATTCACTACCGCTTCCTAAAGTGGTGACACCAGGATTAGCCAGTACAAAAGAACCTGGATTTGTTCCTACTCGAACCCTGGCTGTACCTGATGCAGGTGTAGGCAGAAATGTCGTGGAGGCAGTTGAACTTGTGAAACTTCCTGTACCGGAGCCGAAATCATAGGACCAAGGTTGGGCTACGGATTCAGTTGCCCCAATTAAAAGTAGGCTTAGTAAAAACGATTGTAATTTTCTCAGCATTTCTAAAAATTTTGACACAAAAGTGCGCCCTTTCGAGCGGCTTGAAAAATTTTGGAGGTTATGGTTGTGTTAAGCTTACATAGCCCCCTTTTTAACAAGCTTGCGCAAGATATGCAGCTGTATTTGAGCTGAAAAGCTCATGCGCAGAAAGTGGAAAAAGTAGCTGCAAAATCAAAGGTTCGGGGGTTCAAGGTTCAAAGTTCAAAGTTCAAAGTTTGACGGTGCCTGATTTAGGTTGTCGGCAGACTGGCCATCTCCCGCATCAATTTGTTGTTCAACAAGCAATGTTTACATTCGTAGATGAAACTATGGATTTTTGCCCTCATGCTACCCTTGGCAGCATGGAGCCAAACGGTGCCAAGTGCATACGACAGTACCTTGGCCAAACGCCTTGGTGCCGATGATTACGGCATGAAAACCTATGTGATGGCTTATTTGAAACGCGGTCCCAACCGGCCAACCAACAAAGCCGAAGCCAGCAAATTGCAAGAAGCGCACATGGCCAACATCAGCCGCCTGGCCGAATCGGGCAAATTGGTGTTGGCAGGTCCGTTTTTAGATACGGGTCAAGTGCGCGGCATCTACATTTTCGATGTTCGAACGGTGGAAGAAGCTGCTGCCCTTACAGCAAGCGATCCGGCCATTCAGTACGGTTCATTGGTGATGGAGCTGCATCCTTGGTATGGCAGTGCGGCTTTGATGGAGCTCAATGCCATCCACCAGCGATTGCAGCGCAAAACGTTTTAAGAAGAAGCAAAACCAATCGGTAAAAAACTGAAAGATGTGAAAAACTCAGGCAGGCCACCCATACTATTACAGCCGAATTTGCTGCTTTTACCGTATTTTCGCCGAGCAAAAAATCGCGCATGAAGCTTAAAATTGGCGTACTGGGGGCGGGGCACCTCGGCAAAATTCACATCAAATGTATTCTTCAATCACCCGAGGTGTATGAATTGGTGGGCTTTTACGACCCCAGCGACGAAAATGCGGCCAAAGCCATCGACGTTTTTGGCGTGAAACGCTTCGATCAACTCGAGGAGTTGGTTGATGCGGTAGATGTGGTTGATATTGTGACACCCACTTTGTCGCATTACGACTGTGCGGTGTTGGCTTTGCGCAAATTGCGCCATGTTTTCATTGAAAAACCGCTTACCAATACCCTCGAAGAGGCGCGTCAATTGCTCAAAATTGCCAATGAAGCCAGGGTGAAGGTGCAAGTAGGGCATGTAGAGCGCTTTAATCCGGCCTACCTGAGCGCCAAACCTTATTTACAACAACCCATGTTTATTGAGGCGCACCGCCTCAGCATTTTTAATCCACGAGGCACCGATGTTTCCATTGTGCTCGATTTAATGATCCACGATATCGACATCGTGCTCAGTTCGGTACCATCGGCCATTCGGCACATCAGCGCCAGTGGCGTAAGTGTGGTTTCGCCCACGCCCGACATTGCCAATGCGCGCGTCGAATTCGACAATGGCTGTGTAGCCAATCTCACAGCCTCGCGCATGAGCATGAAAAACATGCGGAAAATGCGGTTGTTTCAGCGCGATGCATACATTTCTATCGACTTTCTCGACAAAGAAGCTGAAGTACTCCGTTTGGGCGAGCCGGGCGATTTGAGCCTGCCCCAGGCCATGGAAATTGATTTGGGTCCGGGACGCGGTCACAAGGTCATTGGTTACGAAAAACCAACCATCGCCGAAAGCAATGCCATCCAGCAAGAATTAATAAGTTTTGCCGATGCAATTCACAAGGGCACCAAGCCGTTAGTGAGTATTGAAGATGGGTTCAAAGCGCTCGAAACCGCTTACCTCATCCTTCAAAAAATTGAGCGCAACCAGGCTTAAACGCATGAGCAAACACCCTTTACTTTTGTTGGCATGTACGCTATTTTCGGGCTGCAGCCTGTTTTACCAGAAAGACCAAGGCGAGCCGGCTTATGTGCACATACCGGCCATAGAATTGGTAACCAACGAAGCACAAGAAGGCACCAACAGTCACAATATCAGAGATGTATGGGTTTTTATTGATGGCAATGTGCAGGGCGTGTATCCTTTGCCTACCACTTTTCCCATTTTGCGCGAAGGTGTAACTACTTTCAAACTCAATGCAGGCATTGCAGTAAATGGCATTGCCGCAACGCGGGCCATTTATCCTTTCTACCAGCAGTACGATACCACCATCCAATTGGTGCGCGGCCGTACCGATACCATCAGGCCTATCGTGCGCTACAACAGCCAAATTACCTTTGGCTATATGGAAGATTTTGAATCGCAAGGCTTTTCATTGCGTACTACGGCTCAAAGCGATACTACTTTTTTGCCCCGTCAATCACTGGCTCCAGGTGAAGCATTCGAAGGGGTGGGGTCTATGGCTTTTGCAGTCGATAGCCGTGCTTCGCGCTTTGCCTGCGAAACCATTCAAGCGTTCAATTTCCCCGGTGGTGGCGGCAGGGCGGTATTTTTGGAGTTGAATTACCGCAACAACCTTCCGTTTGACATTGGATTGCAAATAAGGGAGGCCGATGGCCAGTTTTTCGACCAGCCATTGGTAACCTTGGCGCCTTCGGGTAATACTTGGCGCAAACAATACATCAACTTCACGCCTTACGTGCAGGGAAGAAGTGGAGTAACCTACCGGGTCATTTTTACCGCCAGTCACGCTGGAGGCGCTGAAGCAGGGCGTGTATTTGTCGACAATCTCAAACTGCTTTGGTAATGCGGCGGAGAGGCGATACCGTTCTATACTTGTTTTTCGACTGGGTTGCTGCCTTTTTTGCCTGGTTCCTGTTTTTTTATTACCGCAAGCTGTACATCGAACATGCGTTTTTTGGCGACGACAGCTATACCGATTTAGATACCAACCTCATTAAAGGATTGGTTTTTTTGCCCATTGCCTGGTTGGTGCTGTATGCTTTGATGGGCACCTACAACGATGTGTACCGCAAATCGCGACTCAATGAGTTGGGCACCACCTTTTTAGCTACCCTCATAGGAGTAGTAATCTTGTTTTTTGCGGTCATTATCGACGATACCATTGGCAGTTACCGCAATTATTACGGCAGTCTCACCACCATTTTTGTGCTGCACTTTGGTTTCACCTTTTTGGTGCGCATGGTGCAGCTGACGCTCATTTCTAACCGACTTCAGGCCGGTAAAATCACTTTCAACACCCTCATGATTGGCGATAACCAGCGGGCAGTGGAGTTGCTCAAGGAGCTGAAAAACCGCCGCAAACCATTGGGTAACAATTTCGTGGGTTTTGTGCGGCTGAAGCCCGGCAACGGCAAACACCTGCTCAAGCACATGCCCGAACTGGGTACGCTCGAGCAGGTTCCCAGCCTCATCAAGGAGCATAAAATTGAGGAGGTAATCATTGCACTGGAACCCGATGAGCACCGTAAATTCAATGAAATTGTGAATACGGTGAAAGACGAGGGGGTAATCATCAAGATCATTCCCGATATGTACGATATCATGCTGGGGCACGTGAAAATGGAGGAGATTTTTGGGGCGATACTCATTGAGATTTACCCCGAAATCATGCCTGCCTGGCAGCAAACCCTCAAGAAGATCCTCGATAAAACACTGAGCGCGGTGGCCATTGTGCTGCTCAGTCCGGTGATGGGGTACTGCGCCATCAGGGTACGCTTGAGTTCACCAGGACCCATCATTTACAGTCAAGAACGCATAGGCTACAAAGGCAAGCCCTTCACCATTTACAAATTCCGCTCTATGGTGGTTGATGCCGAAGCAGCGGGTCCGGCTTTGTCGAGCGACCACGACCCACGCATTACCCGCTGGGGAGCCATCATGCGCAAGTGGCGCTTAGATGAATTCCCTCAGTTCTTCAACGTGCTCATTGGCGATATGTCGCTGGTAGGCCCCCGCCCCGAGCGCAAGTTTTTCATCGATCAAATCATGCAAGTGGCCCCGCATTACAAGCATTTGCTGAAAGTGAAGCCCGGGCTTACCAGTTGGGGACAAGTAAAGTACGGTTACGCCGAAAACATAGAGCAAATGGTAGAGCGTTTGCGTTTCGATATTTTATACATCGAAAACATGTCGTTGCTGGTTGATTTTAAAATCATGATTTATACTGTGCTCACCCTCATTGAGGGCAGGGGCAAGTAATGCGCTTTGGAGCCAGCTTTGGCTTTGCAGTGAAATCTGCTTTTCTGGCATTCATAACGTACAGGCAACCAAAACTCTTGTAAATTGCTGCTGTTATGAAACGCATACTGGTGCTGTTTGCACATCCTAAATTTGAAAAATCGCGGGCCAATCAGGCCATGGTTCAGGCCATTCGTGATTTGCCCGAACTCACTTTTCACGATTTGTATGAAAGCTATCCGAACTTTCAAATAGATGTAGCCAAAGAACAAAGCTTGTTGTTGGCGCATGATCTGGTGGTTTGGCACCATCCCATTTACTGGTACTCGTGTCCACCGCTCTTGAAGCAATGGATTGATTTGGTGTTAGAAGTGGGTTGGGCCTATGGTAAAGGTGGCGAGCAGCTCAAGGGCAAATACATCTTTAATGCCGTTACTTCGGGTGGAAGCCGTGAAGTATATCAGCCCGACGGCCGCAACCGTTTTACCCTCCGGCAGTTTTTGTCGCCTTTCGATCAAACCGCCTGGCTTTGCCACATGACCTATTTGCCGCCATTTGCCTTGCAAGGCACCCACCGACTCAGCGAAGCCGAATTGCTTGATCATGCGGCAGCTTACCGCCTTGCTTTAGAACGCTTGCAGCAGTTAGCGGAGGCCGACTTACAAGCTTTAACTTCACTTGAATACTTAAACGACTGGAAAGTATGAGCGGACATTTTCTCGAAAACGCCCTGGTGTATTTGGGGGCTGCGGTGGTTTGTGTGCCTTTGGCCAAACGCTTGGGCTTGGGTTCGGTATTAGGCTATTTGCTGGCTGGTATGTTCATTGGTCCATATGTTTTAGGCTTCATAGGCGAAGAGGGCGACGATATTTTGCACATAGCCGAATTTGGGGTGGTGATCATGCTGTTTTTGATTGGTTTAGAGCTCGAGCCCAAATCGTTTTGGCGCATGCGGAACCAAATTTTGGGATTGGGAGGCTGGCAGGTGTTGGCAACCACCTTGACTTTTTTTGCCTTGGGCACTGCGGTATTGGGGTTTAGCTGGCCGGCAGCACTGTCGCTTGCTTTGGCCTTGAGCATGAGCAGCACCGCACTGGTACTGCAAAACATGAAAGAACAAGGGCGTATGAATACCGAAGCAGGTAAGAGTGCCTTTGCTGTACTCTTGTTTCAAGACATTGCCGTGATTCCCATTTTGGCCCTGTTGCCGTTGTTGGCCACATCGCCTTTGGCGGCAAGCGGCGAGGAGTCGGGCTTGTTGGCTGGGCTGTCGGGCTGGGCCCAAGCCGCCCTGGTACTGGCCAGCATTGGGGCTGTAATTTTATCGGGGCGTTGGATCATTGTGCCCCTGCTGCGTTTGGTGGCGCAAACCCGGGTAAGAGAACTTTTTGTGGCTTCGGCCCTGCTATTTGGTAGGAGTGGCGGTGCTCATGCAAGCCGTGGGCCTCAGTGCTGCCTTGGGGGCCTTTTTGGCGGGGGTGGTTTTGGCCAATTCGGAATACCGACATGCACTTGAAAGCGATTTAGAGCCCTTCAAAGGGCTGCTGTTAGGATTGTTTTTCATGGCTGTAGGCGCCTCTATCAACTTTCAGCTGCTGCTCAACGATTGGATCAAAGTTTTACTGCTCGTTTTGGGCATCATGCTGAGCAAAGGCATTATTCTGGCGGCTATTGGCAAATATTTCAAATTTGGTACCGACCAAAACCTCATCTTTTCTTTTGGTTTGATGCAAGTTGGTGAGTTTGCCTTTGTACTGCTGGCTTTTATTGGGCAATTGCGACTGTTGCCTGCCAGCGAGTTGCAGTTGTATACCGCCGTTACCGCATTGAGTATGACATTAACTCCCATTTTTGGCTTGTTTAGCGAACGGGTACTGCTGCCGAAAATGGGAACCACACAAAATCCTGCCGCAGCCGATGTGCCCGAAGGCGGTAATCGAGTGATTTTAGCGGGTTTCGGTCATTTTGGCTCCACCATTGGTCGTTTGTTAAGGGCCAATGGGGTGGAGGCTACCATTCTCGATTACGATGCCGACCAAGTGGATTTGCTTCGCAAAATGGGCTTTAAGGTGTTTTATGGCGACGCCACCCGCGAAGATTTGCTGGAGTTGGCTGGCGCAGCTGACGCAAAAATCTTGATTTCGGCCATTCCCAATCGCGAAACCAATGCCCTTTTGGCCGAATTGGCGCACAAGCATTATCCCAATCTCACTTTTTTTGCGCGTACCCGCAACCGCTTCGATGCCTATGAACTCATGGAAATGGGCGTTCAACACCTTTACCGCGAAACTTTAGATACCTCTGCCCGCATGGGGGCCGATGTGCTGCGTGCCCTCGGCTTCAGGGCCTACAGCGCTCACCGATCGGCACAAGACTTTTTACGATACGATGAAGCGGCCATGAGTCACCTGGCTTTAAAAAAGCGCAACATGACCGACTACATCCAAAGTGTGCGTGAAACGGTACGCATGCAAGAGGAGCTGCTGTTGGCCGATAAGGAAAGGTCGTTGTCTGACCAAGACCACAGTTGGGACAGCGAGGCAATTATTAAAAATCACCGTAAAAGCTGATTATGGTTTAGCTGGGCCTAGGCCTTTTTTGTTTTTGTGTTTAGGACATTGTAATCAACAAACAAATAAAAACCAGTTGTTTTCACGGCCAGCACAATTAGCAGAAATATTTTAGTGCAGAAGTTCTTTTCATTTTTATATTTGTGCAATCAACTTAAATCTATGTCTTTCAAATTACGCGTCATAACCGCATTTGTGGTTGGTTCTGTATGGTTAATTTCATGTAATCCTCAAATCAATTATTTGCTTATTTCTGTTCCGGAGGAAGGAAGTTTAAGATTAACTCAATATTCAAACGAGTCGGAGAAAATAGTAGCACCAGGAGTGTACATGGATGTTACGTCTCAGATATTGCGTTGGTGGGCTGCACCTATGTTGGCCATTTCCCCTAATGGTGAGAAATTGGCCTACATAGGTGAATCCAATGGGTTTAAAAATCTATACCTAAAAAATATTGAAGGCGGTAGGTCGGTTGTGCAAAGGACTTTTAATAGAAATGTGATCGACATGAGTTACTCTCCTAAAGGCGATTTTATTTCTTTTACAGAGAACAAGGATGGTAATTTTAATATTTACATGATTAATGCAAGTGAGGGGGTTGCGGTCCAGCAAATTGTTGCAACATCGGCTAATGAACTATCTCCTTCTTTTTCTAGTAACGGTGAAAATATTTTTTATGCCAAGGCGGAAGGTGCTGGAAGATACTTTATATGGAGTTTTAACATCAAGTCTACCTTGATGACCCAATACACGGAGGGATTTACACCAGTTTTATTAGATGGAGGTGAGCAAATTGTTGTTACAAGAAATAGCCGGGATGGTTCACGGGGAGAAATATGGTCTGTTCATTTAAAAAAAGGCACTGAAACCTTGATTTTAAGTGATCCCAAGCGTGGTTTTTCTAGCCCTACTGTTTCTAAGGATGGCAAAAAAATAATTTGCGTTGGAACAACTGAAAAAAGCACTACCAAGCCACAAAATTTAGACCTATATATGGTAAATGTGGATGGAAGTAATTTAACCCAATTGACCTTCCACCCTGGGCACGATGTTTCTCCCATCTGGTCACCTGATGGGAATTCCGTTTTCTTTCTCTCACAGAGGGGTAACAAAGAAGGTAGATGGAATGTGTGGAAAATGGATATTGCTAACTAACTGAATTTATGAGAACATATTTGGTTTTGATTTTTACTTTGTTTGTGTTAAGCGCCAATGTAAATGCTCAATGGACCGGCGGAGGAAATTTGGGAGATCCCATGCAAGCTGCGGTAAGTGGTTTAGGTAGACAATCTCAAGGGTCATCAGGAAGAGGAAAGCAGAAAACCGAAGGTATATTGACTATTGGCAGGGGATTTTATAGGTCAGATGCCCAATCATTTTTAGATCCGGGTTGGGCGGTCAAACTCGGTGGGCTGAGTTACTTAAACATAGTTAATCGGAATTTACCTATTGAAGATTTGAGAGTTGGCATTAATTGGACACTACTTGGGGTGGAGTGGTTTCCCTTTACATCAAACACATCTGGCATTTTAAGTGATCCTGATGCTAGTTATCTCACTATGCTTTCTGCGGGCATTGGACCTTCGGTATCTTACAGAATGTACAAAGACATTGAAGTAAATGCAGGTCTGAGTTTTCAGCCAACAATTTTAACGCTTACCAATGTTGAATCGCCATTTTTTGGAACGCGGATTGGATTTCATGGGCGAATTAAGTACACACAAAATCTCTTTACTGGATTTGATTATACTTGGGGTGATATGAGCGGCGTGATAATAGAAAGTACTTTTGGCACCCCTATAGAAGTTGATTTTCCTACACGACGATTTGAAATTGTTCTTCTGGGCATTTCCTTTTAGTTCTAGCCTACGCTGAAAGAAGTAGAAAATTATAAACCAGAGGTTTGAACATTAATCCTTTGTGATTGTACTAAATATTTACAAGCGCAGAAAGTGCCATGATTAATCACGAAGCCGCTGAATGATTCGCTGCACTATTATATCGTTTTTGAATTTTATATTCTGAGTATCTGATTGTTCTCTATTTTCCATTGCGATGTACTTTGACAGATACGTTGTAATTGAATTCATCGCCTACGGTGCTAGGTTAATTTGACACCAATCTTTTGCTGAGAATAAGTTTAATTGCTGGTTAAGTAAAAGTGTCGAAGTTCAATTTCATTTATATGCTCGATCTACTTTAAAGAAGAATCACATAATTTCAATGACTTGCTCACTTCTGTGGCTTTTTGCTATTAGTTTGCTATGCGAAGTCAAAAGGGTTAACATAATAAAAACGTTAACTAGTATTGGGTGTAGAAGTAGCTCATACCGGCGGCATGGTCATCGAAAGTAAGCGGTTGTTGGTGTTGGTGCTTTTCGAACCAGGCTACCAAGGCAAAATCGCCAGCGCTCATGCCGGTATGTAAGAGGGCAGTGGCCAATAGGCTAATTTGTAGAAAGTGGCCAACCAGCAAACTAGCTAGGAGCAGTGCCAAACCTATGGTCAGGCAAGGGGCAAAGGCTACCCGGTAAAATCCGCGGGGCCCCAATACAAACCAATCGGCACCAGCGAAGAAGTACAGTTTTTTCCAGTTGGCACCGTAGAAAATTTGGGTGGCCCCCAGGCTTCTGAAAGCCAAAGCATGAATGAACTCGTGTAAAGGAATAAGCACGAAGCTGAAGGCAAAGCCCAAGCCTAGGGCGCCTAGCAAATCGCTGCTTGTGGGCGCCAGCCAGCATGCGGTTACCAATGACCCCAGCAGCAGGGCATTGATGATCCAAAAGCTCAACATGGTTTTCGATTTGACTTTCATATAGGGTTGCAGAAAACCCACCAAATCGAGATGCGAAAAGCTGCCTGCCAGTGTATAGCCTTGTTCTTCGAGTGCTTGCTTGGGCAGGCTGCTGTATTGTCCTTCGGGTGAATGCATGTTACAATGATACAGCCGTGCAGCGAAAGCGCTGTACGAAGTGAGCATAAAAAGCGTTAAACTTGCTTCAAACCCTTTTGATATGAAAATCCTGAGTATTGCTTTGGTGGTGCTGCTGTTCGTTTCATGTACCAAAGATTGTGGCGCGCCCCAAGGGGCCTGCGCCGATGTGCCACCCACCAACGAACTTTGTCAAGCGGCTTTCAACCGGTGGTTTTACAATGCCTCATCCAACAAATGCGAACAAATTGGCTATTCGGGCTGCAATGCCAAAGGTTTTGCTACCAAGGCCGAATGCGAAGCCTGTTTGTGCAATTAGCCTTTGGGTGAAAAAGAAAACCCCAGTTCATTGAACCGGGGTCGATTTTTAGTTTCCAATTTTAGCCTTCGTTGACCACACCCATTTGGCAGAACTTTTCGATGCGCTGCTCTATGCGTGTTTCGGGATCCAGCTGGTCGAGTTCATCGAGCGTTTGAATCAATTTGGCTTTTAAGATGGCGGCCATGCCTTCGGGATCGTTGTGCGCACCACCTACAGGCTCAGGAATAATGCCGTCGATCAGTTTGTTTTTGAGCATTTCATCGGCGGTGAGCTTGAGGGCATCGGCGGCAATTTCTTTGTAATCCCAACTGCGCCACAAAATGGAGGAGCAGCTTTCGGGTGAAATCACCGAATACCAGGTATTTTCGAGCATAAATACGCGATCGCCAACGCCAATGCCAATGGCACCACCCGAGGCACCTTCGCCCACAATCACGCAAATAACGGGCACTTTGAGCATGAACATCTCGCGGATGTTGCGGGCAATGGCCTCGGCCTGTCCACGCTCCTCGGCTTCAATGCCCGGAAATGCACCGGGTGTATCAATGAAAGTGACAATGGGTTTGCCCAGCTTTTCGGCCGTCTTCATCAAGCGGAGGGCTTTGCGGTAGCCTTCGGGATTGGCCATGCCAAAGTTGCGGTACTGACGCATTTTGGTATTGATGCCCTTTTGGTGGCCAATGAACATCACCGTGCGCCCTTCGAGACTGGCAAAACCACCTACAATGGCTTTATCGTCGCCAAAAGCCCGGTCACCATGCATTTCGATCCAGTCGGTACACATGTTTTGCACATAAAACAGGGTATACGGACGTTCCATATGGCGCGAAACCTGTACTTTTTGCCAGCCGCTAAGGTTGGCGTACAGCTTTTTGCGCTCGGCTACAATGCGTTCTTCCAGTTCGGCAATCGACTGCGAAACGTCGGCTTTGCCTTTTTCCTGAATTTCTTTGAGTTTACCGAGCTCTTCGTAGAGCTCCTGAATGGGTTTTTCGAATTCTAAGAAAATCATGCCTTGCGGTTTGGGCAGCTAAGATAGGAAATTCACCTCAGCCACCCGCAACCCAATGCCCAAGGTGCATAAATAGTAGCTGGTTTAGCTCAGCGCTGCACGGCGCCACTCCAGGCCATCATGCCACCTCTGAGGTTATGCACCTGCTTGAATCCGTTGGTAACCATGAAGTTACCCGCATTGCTCGAACGCGCACCCGAGCGGCAATACACCAAATAGGTCTTGCTTTTATCGAGTTTTTGCACCCTGCTCTGAAAATCGGCTGCGTAAATATCGATGTTGATGGCACCGGGAATATAGCCGCTGTTGAACTCGCCGGGCGTACGCACATCCAAAATCACCACATGCTTTTCCTTCATTTTGGCCTCAAAGGTTTTTTGATCGATATGTTGCAGCTTGGCGGGTTCTTGCGCCCGGGCCAAATCGCCACTGAGCATCAAGCCCAACAAAGCCCCTAAAAACATGCTGGCGTATTTGTTAGCCGCAATGCCGCAGCTGCCATTGCTGCAGCCAATAAATTTCCAATACAAAAAGCCCAATCCGGTGCCTCCTGCTACTGCTGCTAAAGTGCCCATCATACAACTTGTGGAATTTGTTGTTGGATGATTTGTTTGAGTTGGTAGGCGGGCACTACGCCCGATTGCCGCCACAGCTGTTTGCCCGCATGAAATAAAATGAGGGTAGGTACCCCGGTAATGCGGAATGCCTGACTGGCTTCGGGGTTGTGGTCTACGTCTATTTTGATGATGCGCACCTTACCTTCCATCAGTTGGTTGAGTTCAGAAAGGATGGGGGCCATCATTTTGCACGGACCGCACCACTCGGCCGAAAAATCTACCAATAGCGGTGTGTCGCTGTTTACCAGGTCTTGAAAACTTTGCTTGCTCATGGAATTAGTTAGTGTAAGGCCAACGCATGATGCCACCCGACAAATTCACTACCTGCAAACCGGCAGCGGCCATGCTGCCACATGCCATGGCACTGCGGGCACCCGAGCGGCAATACACGAAATAGGTTTTAGATTTGTCGAGCGCGGCAATTTTCTTGCTGAAATCGGCCGAGCTTACATTGATGTTTTTGGCGCCTTTGATTTTTTCGCCGGCAAATTCACCGGGCGAACGTACATCAATCAATACCGCGTTTTTATCGGCTTGCAGGCGGTCGCGGAATTCGGCTGCCGACAAACTCTCGTAGTTTTTGGCGAAGAGGCTTTTCAAAAATTGGAACATGTTTTTTTGTTTGAAGCAAATTTCGCCTGTTTAAGGAAAATGCTTGGTGACAGAAGTTACAGGACTTAAAAAGCCAGTAATTTAAGCTTCAATATTTCTATCTGGTTGCGGTGAAGCTTTACTTGTCCCTTGTTTTCGAGGGCCTTGAGCAAACGCGATATCACTACCCGAGAGCTGCCCAAATCGCGCGCTATTTCCTCGTGCGTGCGGTTGATGAGGTTGCTGCCAATGCTTTCTTGCTGTTTTTTGAGGTAAAACACCAAACGCTCGTCCATGCTCTTGAAGGCCACTTGATCAAGGGCTTCGAGCACTTCTTCAAATCGCTGACGATAGGTTTGCAGTACAAATTGGTACCACGAGCGGTGGTGCTGCATCAAATCGTCCATCACCGCCAAGGGAATGACCAAGGCCGTGGTGTCTTCGTCGGCAATGGCCGTTAAACCGCTGGTTTCCTGCCTGATGGCGCAAATCATGCTCATGGCACAGGCTTGGCCTGGTTCGAGGAAATACAAAAAGTAATCTTGCCCTTCTTCGTCTTGCCGGTAAATTTTCACCCGCCCTTCGAGAATGAGCATGGTGTTTTTGATGTATTGACCACTGTCCATCAGTATGCTTCCCGCTTTGAAGCGCTTTTCCTGGGAATTGGCGGATATCTTATCAACCACCACTTTTTCGAGCTGGGGGAAGAGGTGTTGCAGGTTTTCCATGCTTGTATATGAAATCTATTTATCGGATACGGAAACGAAATGGCAAATTGTATTGAACCCTTACCGCTACACCATCTTGTGTGCCAGCTACCCAGCGTGGCATTGATTTAATTACCCTGATAACTTCATTGTCTAAAATGGGGTGGACCGATTGTTTGGTTTGGATTTCGACTATCTGACCATCTGTGTCAATCACGAAGGTGATAATGACTTCGCCGTGTATGTTCTTTTCTTTGGCTTCAACTGGAAATTTTACGCTTTGTATCAAGAAACGAATCAGCGCATTATCGCCCCCAGGAAAACTCGGCATGGTTTCATAAGGGTAATAAGCGGTGTCGCTACCGTCAAAGGCAAAACACTTGCCGCTATCTAGTTTGTCTGCAGTATAATAATCTTTTCGCTTAACCTGCCCATTGGGGTGATAAATGATATGCATACCATCCATCCTGTCCTTGTTGAAGGTTACAGCCGACCTTAAAGAGCCGTCTGCGAAAAACAACGAGTCCCACCCATGCCGTATGTTCTTTTTGAAATTGCTATAGGATGTAGTTCTTTTGAGTTGATGATTCATGAAATACTCATTTGAAACTGCAGCAGAGTCGTTGTCGGTATCGTAAGTGATGATTTCATAGGACGTCGCTAAGCTTTTGTCCATGGTTGATTTATAGGCACTTCCCAGAAAAGTGGTGTCTTGTGCCTGCAATGTGTAGCTGCAAAGCAATATGCCAATTACCAAGAGCCTCGACAAGCGTGATTTCATGATCCGAATTTAGCGAATTTGCCGAATAAAGGATAATTCAGCATTTTCGCAGCATGCTCTATTACCTGGTGTATTTTCTCTTGGTGTTGGCCAGTCCGCTTTATTTCAGGCGCTTTACCATCAACAAAAAAAGGAGTGAATGGAACCGAAAGCCGGTAGCCCGACTTTTTGCCGTGAACCACAGCAATTCTTTTGTTGATCCCATTTTGATAGCTAGTATCCTGCCATTTCCTACTTGGTTTTTGGCCCGGGGTGATGCCTTGGCAGGACCCATCGGCCGTTTTGTGGCCCGCAGTTTTTACATCATGCCATTGTGGCGACAAAGAGAAGGCGCTGGCAACCTCAAGGGCAATTACGACACCTTTGCGCGCTGCATGGAAATTTGGAAAACCAAAGGATCGGTGATGATTTTTGCAGAAGGATTGTGCGAAAATGACTGGCGCCTCAAGCCACTACCCAAAGGCACGGCACGTTTGGTGTGGCAGGCGTGGGAGCAGGGTTTGGAGCTCGAAATCATTCCAACAGGCGTAAACTACGAGCATTTCCACGGGCCTGGCAAACAGTGCGAAATCCGTTACGGCGCACCCATGGCCTATGCCGATTTGTTAGAAAATACCACCGAAGCTCGTTTTTACAAGCAGTTTAATGAACGCTTATTTGCCCATTTGCAGCCTTTGGTAGTAGAGGCTGCCGATGAAAAAGCGGCTTTAGCTGGCTTCAGTGAACCCCAACCACGTACTGGCTTGGGCAATGCACTCCGGGCTATTGCCAAGCTCTTGCATGCTCCCCTCTATGTGCCAATGCGCCGATTTTTTGAACGCAAAACTGCCGGTACGGTGCATTTCGACGCAGCTTTGTTTGGCAGCCTATTGCTTGTTTACCCGCTTTTTATCCTGCTTTTGGCTGGCACCATCGCCCTGCTTGGTGGACCGTGGTGGTTGGCAGCACTTTGGCCACTTTTGGCCTACCTCGGTCGCTGATCAGTCTTTGATTTTGTTCATGCCTAGCAATCCCACCATCCAATCGGGCAGGGTTTTGTAGGTGCCTCGCTTTTTGAGGTTGAAGTAAATGCCCAGTTTTTTGAATACGGGCACTTTGTGGGTTTCCACCAGCTCAATGAGGGTGCCGTCGGGGTCTTCCATATAGGCAAATCGGCCCCCAGCCTCACCCATATCGAAGGTGTTGCCACTGTCTACGGTGAACTCAATACCTAAACTAGCTGCTTTTTGCTGCAACCCTTCCATATCGAGCGTGTCGAAACAAAGGTGAATGTAGCCTCGGTCGCCCCAGCAACGATTCTCAAAAATTTTGCGACCCGTTCCGTCCATGCGTTGAATGAGTTCGATGCGCACATTGCCCAGCAATTTGCTGAAAGCGCCATAAGGTTCAAACTGCTTGCGCAGTACCACACGGCGTACTTCAGTGGCTTCAGGTAAATCGGCAAAAACACCGGTTTTATCGAGCACTATTTCTCTGATGCCCAATACCTGGGTGTAAAATTTGATGGCCGCGTCCATATTGCTTACGCCTATCACCGCGCCACAAACGCCACCGGTGAGTTCTTCGGTTGATTTGAACCAGCTTTGGCCCTGAATTACCTGAAACGGGTTGCCCCAAGGGTCGGTGATCCAAAAGGTACGTTCACCGGCCGGGTCGGTGAGGAGCTGACTTACTGGCAGGCCTTGCTTCTTGAGCTGCTCGTGAAGCGCCGGTACATTGCGGCTTTTCATTTTGGCTGCATAAATACCCAAATCGCCAATACGGATGTCGAATTCGGGCAATACGGGTACCTTGCTGGTATATTGCCAAATTTCGAATCCACCGCCGCCAGCCATGTTTAATGCCAAAGCCGCGCGGCGTTTTTCTACAATACCGTTGGTGTAGCGGGTCATGAGTGCTGCCTCTGCAGCATCGTCAAAAACCGATACATTCATGCCAAAGGCAGCACGGTACCACTTCCAAGCTTCATCCACATCGGGGATGCCAATGCCAATTTGTTGGATGCCGGTGAGGTAGGGGCGGGTATTCATAAGGGACTAACTTTTCTGCTGATTTTACGATAGAGCGGGGGGATGAATTTGCTGAACCAATATAACAATTTCTCGCCCCGAGCTACCAACACCAAATTCTTCTTGTTTTGGAAGGCTTTCCAGATTTTTTGGGCACAAACATCGGCAGGAATGCCGTTGGCCTGTCCTTGGTCCATTTGTCCGTGTGTCTGCCCGCTGTCGGTAATGGCGCTGTAACTGATGGGGGTGTTGATGCGGCCCGGACAAGCGATGGTTACCTGCAATCGGTCGGCTTCTTCAAGCGCCATGGTGTTGAAATAACCATGCAAGGCGTGTTTCGATGCCGAATAGGTCGATCGGGTAGGGAAGGCAAACAAACCCACCACGCTGCTGGTAATTACCAAACCCGCCTGTGGGGCAAAGTGTGGAAAAAGCAATTTGGTAAGGTAAACCGGACCGAAAAAATTGACCTGCATCAGTTGCTTTTCGCTTGCAAAGCTGGCGGTGCTGGCCCGTGCACGCTGGCTGATGCCGGCATTGTTCACCAGCACATCGAGTTGCGGAGTGAGCAATTTGGTTTTTTCGGCCGCTGCTTCAATGCTTTTTTCGTCTGCCAGGTCAAGCTGAATCACTTCACACCAAGAGGTGCTTTGCAGGCAAGCAGCCTTTACGCGCTCTAATTCGGGCAACCTGCGGGCAGCCAAAACGAGTTTGGCGCCTTGTTTGGCGGCTTCGAGGGCCAGTGCTTCGCCAATGCCCGAACTGGCACCGGTAATGAGCACATATTTGTCTTTTAACGCAAACATGGGGCGAATATAAGCTTTAGGCCTTTGGGGTTTCACCTATCTTTGCACAATGCGCTACCTTTTTTACATCTCTTGTATGGTGCTCATGGCTTGCAGCAGAGACGAGTTTGCAGCCGAGCGTGCCTTGTTGGAAGGCAAAAAGTGGAAAGTGGTGGCCTACACGGTTAATCCGTTTTGGACCCATCCGCAAACGGGCGTTCGGTACACCAATTTGCTGCTGGCTTCCGAAGCTTGCAGTGCCGACGATTATTACCGCTTTGAACCCAATAACCAGTTTGTGCAGCATTTTGGCGAGCAACGCTGCTCGGCTTCCGAACCACCAAGTAGCGCTACCTTGTACACCCTCACCAAAAACCAGGGAAAAACCTGGCTTTCGGTCAGTGGAACAGCATTTTTCGAGGTTCAAATTGAGTTGCTTACAGCCGACAGCATGCGCTGGGTCATCCCCAACTTTGACATGGGCGATGGCCAAATACGGGTGGCCAACATGACGTTGGCCGCTGAGCCGTAATTAGCGTGGTACACTTTGCAACTCGCCGCTCAAATGCAACTGTTGCAACAGATTCACCTGCTGGCGCATTTGTAGGTTGATGAGCCTGATTTTGCCACTTACCAAATTGGCTTCGCGTTGGTTGATGATGAAAATGGAGCTTTCACCCTGACTAAATCGCAACTGCTCGGCCTGCAAAATGGCACGTAAATTTTCAACCACCTGGGCTTGCGTGGTAATGAGTGCACCCAATTGTTCGTATTCGAGTTGCAATGCCGCCAAGCGGTTGGTAAGCGTTACTTCGCGCTGGTTGATGTCTAACTGCACCGACTCTTGCTGTAAGCGTACAATTTTGAGGGCACCACGTGCATCGCGAATGAAAAGCGGGAATTTGAAATCGATACCAACACGCTGTCCAGGAAATGGATTTACATCCAATCGAGTAGGCTCATTGATAGCATAAAACTTCACCCGCACATCGGGTTTGAGGCGCTCAAATTGCCAGCGCTCTTCATAGCGCAGGTGCTGCCTTCGGTAATCGAGCAAACGAAAGGCCGGGTTGTTTAAGGCTGCTGCAGCGCCTAAATTAGGCGAACTAAAGATTCTTCCAGTGCCACCCATAGAGGTGTCGGGGCGTGTTGAAGGCGCCAATTCCAGAGGCTTTCCTTCTGCATCCCACAAAAAGGTTTCGAGCTCAAAACCTGCTGTCTGAAATTTAAGGTAGCTGTCGATGCGCAACTGCTCCCAGTTTTGAAGCTGAATGGCTGCTTCCAAAGTATCAACCGCCGCACGATCGCCATACAAAAACGCCAATCGTACCGCATCTAACACCTCGCGTGCAATTTGTTCGGCTTGCAAATAGGCATTGTACTCGCGGTAGAATTGCTGCCAAGTCCAGTACGAACGTCCGGCATTCAACAACAAATCATTGAGCAACTGCTCGCGCTCAACATACCCTGCCTCCCGCGCTACTTGCGCCTGACGGAGCACGGTGCGGCGGCGGTCAACCCACAAACCCTGACCCAACGGCAAACTCAAACCGGCTTGCCATTGGCCGTCGGCAGGGGTGCGGTTTTCGGGATTAAAATAGCGGCCATCGGTGCGATTGTAGCCCGCAAAGCCTTCGATACCGAACCAGGTGGGTATTTTCAGGCCATAATCGCGCAGGTCGTAATAATTGGTGCCGTCGTACACCTTGTTGCTAATGCCGCCTTCAATCACCGGATCGAAGGCACCCCGTGCTTGACGTAACTGGGCTTGACCGCGCTCTACCGCAATATCGGCCTGCCGTACCATGGGGTGGTGGCGCAGCACCAAATCGAGGAAAACCCGCACATCCAAAGGCCTGATGCTGTCTTGTGCAAGTAGACCTTGCGCCAGCAACAAAGCAAGGAAGCCTAAAATCAGCTTTTTCATTTGCTCGATTTGTCTTTTTTGGCAGTGCCTTTTACGGCTTTCTGAAAGTTGTCGGTGGTGTAATAGTCGGGCGGGAAGCCGTTTAATTGACGCCAGAATTCATACCAAATGGGTACATCTTGTAGCAAAGCAATCCCCTGTGCGCCCGAACCCACCCGCAAAGCTTCGGGCCAGGGTGTGTCTTGCGGATCGGGAACAACCAACATGCGGTACATGCCTTCGTCGTTGGCAAAATTGTCGATAATCGCTACTTTTCCTCCAAATGTACCAAACGACATATTGGGCCAGCCGCTGAAAACCACGGCAGGCCAGCCGTCGAATAGGAAACGCACTTTGTTGCCCGGACGAACCAAAGGCAGGTCAATGGGGCGGATGTACATTTCAACGGCCAAGTCGATATTGCCTGGCATTATGCTTACAATTTCTTCTCCCTCTTTGACCAATTCGCCTATACCTGTTTTGGCAGCTCGGGTAATGTAACCGTCTTGTGGTGCCAGTACCCAATACAAGCCACTGCGGAAAGCATAATTCGAAAGTTGATTGCTCAACTTGTTCAAATCGCCTTCTCCCGCGTAAAGCATGCTCAAGGCACTGTATAAATCACTGCGAGCCTTGGCCATTTTTTCCTGATACTCGTTTTCGAGCGTTACAAGCTCCACTTCGGCATTGATCACATTGTTTCTGCTGGCCAGGAGGTTGTTTTGCGCAGCTACCCAACGGGCTTGTGCTTCTTGAAAACGCATATTTCGCGCTTCGAATTCATTCAGCGGTGTGAGGCCTTGTTGATAGAGGCTTTTTACCCGCTCAAACTGGTCGGTAGCAACTTGCAAGCGGGTACGCGCCGCATCAATTTCAATACTGTCGGTTTGCACCTTGAGTTTGGCTTGAATCAGGTAGTTTTTCGCCTGTTCAATTTTGTTTCTTCGGGTTTGGTCTAAAGCTTCTATTTGCTTGCGCAAGGCCGTGGCTTTGTCGCGGTACGAAACAATCGCATCTTCTTTGGCCTGCACTTGGCCTGCAGTACGTTCTACCAGCAAGCTGTCGAAATATTCCTCTTTGATTTCAGAAATATGCAATATGGTATCGCCCTTCTGCACAAAATCACCTTCCTGCACATACCATTTTTCTATTCTACCGGGTATGGCCGATTGTAAGGTTTGGGGCCGTTTATCGGGCCTAAAGGCCGTGAGATAGCCCTTTGCACGGATGTTCTGCGTCCAAGGCAAAAACATGATGGCAATGCTCACAATAAATGCCACCTGCAATACCCTGGTGATTTGCTTGGCGGGCTGTTTGCCTAAAACTTTGAACGATTTGAACTGCGTTTTGTCGATGTTCGAATCAACCTGATTGTGTGATATTTTCAGCATGGCAGTGTCAGATTAAAAACTTTGCAAACGAATTACACGGTCGCATTTGGCAATGAGGTTGTCGTCGTTGGTTACCGCCAACAAGGTCCAGCTGCCGCTTACCAGCAAACTGTTGATTTGCTCGCGGTCTTCCATCGGTAGGGTTGCAGCCAAATCTTCATACAATACCAAGCCGGGTGTACGAATGATGGCCCGCGCCATGATGATGCGGTTTAACAGCTTCTTCGAAAACTGTTTGCCTTCGGGCAACATTTCGGTGTTTAATCCATCGGGCAGGATGTCGATCATGCGGGTTAAGCCCAGCTCGTCGAGAATGCGCAAAACGTGGCTTTTTTCAATGTCGCGACCCATCACAATGTTGTCGTAAATGCTGCCTTGGAAGATGGTTTCGGTACTGATGCACTCGCTTACCCAACGGTGCAAGGTGCGGCGGTCGATGTCTTCGAGGCGCATTTTATTGAGCTTGATGAGGCCCGAATAATTGCCGTAAAAACCTGCTAACAACTTAAGAAGGGTGGTTTTTCCGCCCACATTGCCACTTACGAGCGCTACCTTTTCGCCAGCACGAATGTGCAAGTCGAAATCATGCAAAATGGGTTTGTTCTGGTTGGCGTAGGTAAACGACAGTTTTTCAATGTGTACTTCAATGCCGCGTGCACACTCTTGCTCGCTCAAACCAAAGCCGCCTTCTTCATCCAAGGGCAAGTCGGTTACATCGCCCACTTTTGACAGGGCAGTGAGCAGGTCGTAAATAACGTCCATGCTCAACAACAGCTTCTCAACCGCGCCCAGCACCAAAAGGATGATGATTTCGGCAGCCACAAACTGGCCCAGATTGATCTGACGGTCCATGACCAAAAACACACCAACACCCAGCAGGAAAGCGGCAATAATCGTTTTCATGATTACCATGGCGGTGTATTGCGACATCAATACGCCGAAATGCGATTTACGGGCTTGCAGGTAGCCAGTAACTTCTTTGTCGAGCCGCTTGTGCGCCATGCCCGTCTCGTCCGACACCTTGAAAGTGGTAATAGAGCGGGCCAATTCTTGCAACCAAAAGGCCGTGCGGTATTTGTATTTGCTCTCCAAGAGGCTGGTTTCCATGCCTTTTTTGCCGGTTACCCTAAATAGAATATACATCGACAGCAACAAGGCCGCGCTGAGGGCAATGAACAATGGGTGGTAAACCGATAGCAAGATCAAGCCAAAGACCACCTGCAGCGAGGCGATACTAAAATCGATGAGTACCTTGGCCAAGCCTTTTTGAACTTGAGGAACGTCGAAAAAGCGGTTGATGATTTCGGGTGGGTACTTGCCTTGCAAATTATCGAGTTTGATGCGCGGAATGCGAAAGCTGAACTCAAAAGCCCCTTTGGCAAAAATTTGCATTTGAATATATTCTGCCAAGCGCAACTGCATGATCTGCAAATAGCCCGAAACCGCAATGCCCAGCACCACCATGGCCACCAACAGGGTGAGGGAGGTGCTCATTTGTCCGGCCATCACAAATTGAATGATGGCCTGCATGCCCAGCGGCAGGGAGAGCGAAACCAGCCCCGACAACATGGCGTAAAAGTACAGGTAGGTTACCTCCTGTTTGAAGCCACTGAGAAGTTTAAAAAATCGTTCTGTAGGTCTCATGATGTAAAATATGGATTTAACGCACCTTGCACCAAACTTTTTACAAAGTCGGCAATGCGGTCATCGTTCGATTGAAGATCGGTTAAAGTAGGCAAATGCAAAGCGTAAAATCGCTGCACAAATAGCACATTCATGGTTGCCGACACCAGTGAGTTGGGATACACATAATCGGGAGCGGCTTCGCGGATGAGGGTGCTCAAGCGTTGGCAAAAACGCTGGTAATCGGCAAATAGTCCGGCAGCGTTTTCGGCATCTATATCATGGGTGTAATATACCTTGCCCCATTCCGATACCACTACCTGCTGCATGGCAGCGAAGTTAAGGCCGGTAAACTCCCAGGGCAATTGCTCGGGCCTGCTCAGCATGTCAATGGCCTTGAAGAGCCTGACTTTGGTATCGGGTAAATTTTGTAAGCCAAAAGTGAGCTGGTACTCCAGCCAAAGCCAGTACATCGACATATAATAAAGCAACAAATGGTGCTTGTTTTCGAAGTACCGGTATACCGAAGCTTCGGTGGTTTGTAAACGATCGGCCAGTTTACGAAAGGTAAAGGCTTCGAAACCGAGTTCTTGCATCAGCAACAATCCTTCACCCACAATGCGCTTCCCCAATTCGCTGCTTTCGGGCTCCTTTTTGTAAAAAGCAGCAGCGGGTTGTGGCCGCCAGTGTTGCATCAGTTGGATCATCAGTTAAAAGTAATCAGCGCAAAAATAAAAGTAATGCTATTAATTATGAAAGCAAAACCATCGATTGGGGTGAAAAGTTCTTCGGCCTGAAAAAAAATCAGCCGTGCTCGTGGCTACCACCACTTCCATTTCGCTACCGAATTCCGTACTTTCGGGCAAATTTTAATAGCTTTTACATGAAAAACATAGCCGTAATAGGATCGGGTACCATGGGCAATGGCATTGCTCACGTATTTGCCATGAAGGGATTTTCGGTGACCATGGTCGACATCAGTGAAAAAGCCCTGGAAAAAGGCCGCGCTACCATTGAAAAAAATTTGGACCGCATGCTCAGCAAAGGTGCCATCAGCGAGGGCGATAAAGCCGATACCTTGGCCAATTTGTCTACAGCTACCGACATCAGCACCGTTGCCCCCAACTGCGACCTCATTGTAGAAGCAGCAACTGAAAACGTAGAGTTGAAGTTGAAGATTTTCCGCCAGCTCGACGAATTGGCGCCAGCTCACTGCGTTTTAGCCACCAATACATCTTCTATTAGCATTACCAAAATTGCAGCGGTAACGGGTCGTGCCGATAAGGTCATTGGCATGCACTTCATGAATCCGGTGCCTGTAATGAAGCTCGTAGAAGTAATCAGAGGTTACAATACCAGCGATGAGGTTACTCAAACCATCATGGAGCTTTCGAAGCAACTGGGCAAAATTCCTTTGGAAGTGAACGATTATCCCGGTTTTGTTGCCAACCGCATTCTCATGCCCATGATCAACGAGGCCATCATTACCCTGCACGAAGGGGTGGCCGGCGTGGAAGAAATTGACCAAGTAATGAAGCTGGGCATGGCGCATCCCATGGGGCCCCTACAATTGGCCGATTTTATTGGTTTAGATGTTTGCTTGGCCATTATGCATGTGCTGTACGATGGACTGGGCAACCAGAAATATGCTCCTTGTCCCTTGCTGGTGAACATGGTTACAGCCGGTCACCTTGGCGTGAAATCGGGTTCAGGCTTTTATACCTATACGCCCGGAAGCAAAGAGCTGGTGGTGGCACCGGCTTTTGCCAAAAAGTAACGATCAAAAAGAAAGCGGCCCCGAGGGCCGCTTTTTTATTTGGCAGGAAGTGGTTGTCCTACTGGTACCGCACAATCGTGCCCAGGTTCGCCATGGGGTGGATTGAGTTTTACCTGACTGCTGATTTGAGCAGGTGCACTGCTGGGCGCTGGGGTATTTTGTACGCGGGGACCTGCTGGCATATTTTGAGGCTGAATGCTGGTTGCAGGTGCTTGTTGTGCCCCTCCATTTAAGGGTGCACCAACTGGTATATCGCAACGGTGACCGGGCTGACCGTGTTCGGGGTTGAGTGCAACACTGCCGCTGTTTGTAGCATTGGCAGGTGCTGGAGCTGTGCTTGCCATACTGTCGCCAGTTCCCGCAACGGGTGCTGGTAAGGTAGTAACTTCCGGTGTGGCTATGGTGTCTTTTTTTAAGCTCCTTTCGGTGCGATCGGTGCAAGCGGCCAGCGTCAATGTCATTGAGGCAAGGCCAATTAGAAATATTTTCATCGATGTGTGTTCGACGCTAAGTTAAGCAATTTGCGGCCGGATGTAATCACTCATTTTTTGGAGTGCTGGCCCCAAATGATCGCTAACCTCATGAGCCAGCAAACTAACAGGCGATTGTGTTTCGCAAGCCAGTATGGCAGCATAGCCATGCCAATAAACGGCTAATTTGGCCGCTTCGGCAACTGAATAACCTTGGGCTAACAAACCAAGTAAAATGCCCGTAAGTACGTCGCCCGTGCCTGCTTTAGCCAATCCAGCAGTACTTTGGGTGTTTACAAAAGGGGCATCGGCGCCATGAAAAACGAAGGTATAGGTATTTTTGAGCACAATGACCCAAGGGTAATGGCGGGCTACTTGCCTGGCTGTGGCCAAACGCGAAGGCCAATCAGGGTGTTTGCCAAACAAGCGGTCGAATTCGCCGGCATGCGGACTCAGTATGGTTTGTGCGGGTAGTTTTTCAAGCAGCTGGGGCTTGGCTGCCAGTAGATTGAGTCCGTCGGCATCGATTACCAGGGGCAGCTGCCATTCATGAAGTAGCGCTTCCAAGGCTTTGGCGCTGTTAGCGTTTTGGCCCAGTCCTGGACCGATACCTATGGCCGTATAACGCGCCAAATCGGGCACTTTTTCCCAATAATGAACACCCGAAGCGATAAACATGGCTTCGGGCAACTTCATCGATAGGGGCGCCATTAAAGCCTCGGGACCGGCCACGGTTAATTTGCCGGCACCTGAGCGCAAACAAGCGAAAGCAGCCAATTGTGCAGCCCCCAGCATTCCGTGGCTTCCCGCAATGAGCAAAGCATGGCCGTGGCTTCCTTTGTGCGAAAATGAAGTACGCTGGGGCAGGGGAGCTGGTAATTCTCCCGGCCCCAATGTCCAGCCCAATAATTCATCGGTTTCGTATTTCCACGATAAATCAAGTGGAATATGAAGCAGATTGCCCAACTTTTTTCCAGCCGGTGGAAAAAGCATGTTCCATTTGTAGCAGCCCAAGGTAAGGGTAGTATGCGCTTGTACCACTGGCCATGAATCATCAAAGGGCATGTCGGCTGGCATGCCCGAAGGTAAGTCAATGCTGATGATGCATGGATGCTCGATACCATGGAGGTAATGTATGTATTCGGCGTAGGTGCCATCGGCTGGCCGGTTGGTGCCGAAGCCCAACAATGCATCAATCACCACATCGGCTTGTCTTAGGGTGGTTTTGCATTGCTCCCAGTGAATGAGCGCATGTTCAGGAAGCATGAGCGCGGCAATGTCCTGGTCGGCAGATGGGGCGTGGTGCGGCAGGCGATGTGCCCTCACCTCATGGCCCAGCCGCAAAAGCTGGCGCGCTATTACCAGTCCATCGGTTCCGTTGTTGCCGTGTCCGCACAGTATCACCACTTTGGAATGGGGCTGAAGCCTTGGGTGTAGCCAATCGACACAAGCACGCGCTGCTTTTTCTACCAATTGCAAATTACTCAGCCGCTGGGTAGCCAAGGTATGCCGGTCGGTGGTTTTAAGTGCCGAGCTGCTGAGAATAGGAATCATGGTATTACCCGGGTAATGAGCCTGAGCTGATGGCTGTAACGCTGCTGGTTGGAATTAAAAATACCAAAATGGTCGAGTTGATCGATGCGCACTTGCCCGCTGGCATGTAGGATTTTGCCTTCGGGCAATACCATGCCTACATGTATGATTCGGCCTTCTTCATTATCGAAAAATGCCAAATCACCCGCTTTGGCTTCACCAATAAGATGCACGGTTTCACCCACGCTGGCTTGTTGGTAAGCATCGCGCGGCAAGGCCACACCATGAAGGCGGTATAACTGTTGCATGAGGCCCGAACAGTCGATGCCCCAAATACTTCTGCCGCCCCACAAATAGGAGGTGCCTAAATAAAGCCTGCCGTGCGCTTCTAAACTGTCGGCCGTGGCGGGTAATGCCGGAAGCACTTGGCCATTGTCGGCAAACATTCCAGCAGGGGTGAAGCCCTTTTCGTCGAGCAGCAATCGGGTACCATGCGGCAACCAACAGCTGCCATTTTTGCCCACTAATTGGGTGAACGACGTATGAACAAAAGCTACTTGGCCTACATAAGTTGCTGGCGCAGCGCGCAATTGTTTGTTATCGGCCCAACCTTCGTAGCCATCGAGCAGCGAACGCAGCAAACTCCATTTTTCACGTTCCTCTAACAACTCCAAAGGCTCGTCGTATAGCCATTGGGTGATTTGTTCCGATCGGTCGGCGGGTTCACGGCGCACCGGAACCACCGGCACTGCAGCCAGTTTGTGTGGGTTCATGTCACAAAATAAAAAAGGTCTGTGCAAGCTGCACAGACCTTGAGAAAATATTCTTTCGCCGTATTAGCGGATGGCTACTTTAAAGTAGTCTTGGTTCCAGTGCTTGATGAACTCAGCATCTTTCTTCGCCATTTCGCGGAACTTCGCATCGGCAGCAATGGCACGGGTCAAGCCAGTGGTCATCATGTCGCGGTTGTCGGTACGGGCACCGATAATAGCACGGAGGTAATAAACGTCTGCCGATTTGTTGTCGATTTTCTCAGTTTCACGCTCAGCAGCGCTGTAGTTCTTCAACAATACCATGGCCAAAGCCTTGTTGAAACCGGCTTCTGCACTGCCCAATTTGTTGTTGGCTTCTTCCCACTGTCCCAAACGGATAGCACAAATAGCGATGTTGTAATCGGTATTCTGACCGGCGTTGCGGGCTTGGTTGAAGAATTCTTTCGCTTGCTTGTAGTCACCAGCCATGGCGGTTACGATGCCCAAGTTGTTGCGTACTTCAGAAGCATTTTCGTCTTTCGACTTGGCTTCGTTGAACATTTTACGTGCTTCGTCTACGTTTCCAGCCTGCAAAGCCAACACACCTAAATTGTTGTAGCTGCGGTAGTCGGCAGGGTAGGTTTCCTTCATTTTGTTGAGGATGGCCACTTTTTGAGCTACTTCACGTGCATTTTCAGCAGCCTTCACAAATTCATTCGGACGCAAGCCAGTTGGATTGTTCAATGCTGTGGCGAAAAGAGTTGAATCGTTTTTCACTGGCTCAACCGCTTTTACAATCATTTTGGCACGACGCAATGGTGGGAGGTATTTGTCGGCCAATACTTTGTAAGAAGCTGTAAGCTTGCGCAATTCGTTTTGTTTCTCTACGCTGCTGCCAGCGCCAGTGATGATGGCAATGACCTTGTCTTTCTCAGGAACGTCGGTAGCATTTTGGATGGCGTTCAACAAACCTTTCCAGTCTTCGGTAGCCGTTTGCTCCTGATAGAAATTGTCGTCGAACAACTTCTCTTTGTTTTTCTTCAGGCCTTTTTTGCTGTAGAGTGCATTGAATACAAAGTCGTTCGCTGCTTTGGCGCGCTGATCGGCCAATTTGTCGTTCAACTGCAATTCGCCGTCGGGTGAAGCATAACCCTCAACCACAATCTGACGGATTTCGTAACCTTTCTGCATGAAGTTGGCGAGGTTTTGCAACTCAGCCTTTTTCTTTTCGCTGTTACGCACTTCGAAACGGTTGATTTCGAAGAAGATCGTAGCTTCTTGCTGGGCAACCACCTCTTTGAAATTGCTGGCAGAAGCGATTGGACGGAAGTCGTTTTGCATCAACATCTGGGTGATGATGGTGCCATCTGCCAGTTTCACTTCAGGGAAGTCTACAGACTTGCTCTTAACGCCTACTTTTACTTTGGCCTTCAACTCAGCGCTTTCCATGCCTTTCTTATAGGCAATGCTTGCAGGCTGCGAGAATTTACCACCTGTAGCGTTGTTTACCGTTCGACCACTGCCTTCGGTTACACTTTCGCCTTTGAAACGAGCGGCTGGAAGTTCTACACTGTTACCACTGTAATTCAAGATCGGGGTGGCCTCCAAGGTACCACGCTTGTCGAAGAATTTTTCTCCGAATTGCAAATTCATTACAAATGCGATGCTGTCGCCGCGCAGCTCTAACACCTTGGGCTCGGTGCTGTAGCTCACTTTGTCGGGCGATTTCAACATCTTGCTCGAACATCCTGCGGCAACGCCAGCAGCCAGTACAACAAGGGCAACTTTCTGAGTGAAGTTCATGGGATAAATTGTTTAAGTCCTAAGGGCTTTAATAATCAGGCGCAAATATACGCACCAAGGTTTAGGAAACAATGACACAGTTGAATGCTTAATTGTTTGGTAAAATTTCGTCTATTTGTATTTCGAACCTCAAAAGCATGTCAGCAACCCCCGATAAAGTCATCAGCATACAAAATGTTTCGATTTATCAGCACAAAACACTGGTACTCGAACAATTGAATTTCGACATTCACCCAGGCGAATTTGTGTACCTCATTGGCAAAACGGGAGCCGGCAAAAGTAGCCTGCTCAAAACACTTTACGGCGAGTTGCCTTTGATGCAAGGACAAATCAGTATTGCAGGCATTGAACTTCTCAACCTCAAGCGCAAGGAAATACCTACTTTACGTCGACAGTTGGGCATTGTTTTTCAGGATTTTCAGCTGCTTACCGACCGCTCGGTCCACGAAAATTTGCGCTTTGTGCTCAAAGCTACCGGATGGAAAAACAAAGACGACATCCAAAAGCGCATTGAAGAAGTGCTCGGATTGGTGGGTTTACCAACCAAAGATTTTAAAATGCCCCACGAGCTTTCGGGGGGTGAGCAACAACGGGTGGTTATAGCCCGTGCCTTGTTGAATAAGCCTGCCATCATTTTGGCCGATGAACCAACGGGTAACCTCGACCCCGATACCTCGCAAGACATCATGAAGCTGCTTATCAACATCAGCAAAGAGCAGCATACGGCCATTTTAATGGCTACGCACGATTATATGATCATCGAACGCTTCCCCGCCCGTTTGCTCAAATGCGAAGGCGGAAAGGTGATCGATTTGGGAGGAATTCTCTTTTAAGATGTTGCTTTCGGTATGCATAGCCGTGTACCGCCACGAGCCCGCATTGCTGTTGCAGCAGCTATCTCAGCAGATAGAGGCATATGCTGGCAAGGTGGAAGTAGTGGTTTATGACGACAGTGCCGATGCGGCTGCTTTTTATTGGCACCAAGCAGCCCAGGCCCAATATCCTTGGCTTCAAATTTTAACGCATACCGAAAATCGCGGGCGCAGTAGGGTACGCAATCAGCTGCTTGCGAGCGCCAAGGGTGACTATGTTTGGTTTTTAGATGGCGATGTCACCTTGCCCGAAGGGCTGTTGCAGGCTTATGTTAACCGTTTGGAAGAACAGCCTGCAGTTTACTGCTCTGGCCTGGCAGTTCCAGCCGATGCACCCGATAATTTTCGGAATTTCTATTGCCGGAACATAGAAGTGAAAGCCGCCAACTTGCGTAATGCACAGCCCTATCGCAGTTTTACCGCTGCCAACTTTGCCATGCCGCGCGGTTTTGGTGCACAGGTGGCTTTTCCGGCCAACCATGCGGGTTACGGACACGAAGACACCCATTTTGGACTCCAACTTTTGGAAGCCCAATTGCCCATTCGTCATTTCGATTTGCCGGTGCTACATGCTGCCACCGATAGCGATACCGCCTTTGTAGCCAAAGCCAAAGAAGCTACCGAAAATCTGGCCAAGTTGTTCGTCAACGACCCTTTGTTCGAGCGCAACCGACAGCATTTGAAATTGATTCGTGGTTGGGAATTCGCCCGCAATTTGGGTCTGCTGTTTCTGCTGATGCCTTTTGCGAAGTTGTTTGAAAAGGTACTGCAATCGGGCAAGCGCAGCTTGTTGATGCTGAATTTGTATAAATTAGTGGTGTTTGAAAAAGCTTATTTTCACGCCTTAGCAGTAAAAAGACGTTCGTAAACACCCAATAGTTTGGGGCGCTCTGCCTCCCAGGTCCATTGTTGTGCCGCCAATTGCGCTTGTTGCTGCAAGTGTTTGTATTTGTCGGCATGGTTCCACAAATGGTGAATGGCATTAACCACAGCCTGGGAATTGAGTTCCGAAAGCAAGATGCTTACTTCAAATTCGTTGTTAAGAAGGGTGTATTCAGGATAATCCATCCCCAATTGTGGCACGCCTGCCTGTACGTAGTCGAAAAATTTATTGGCCAGCGAGTAGTAGTAATTTAGCGAAGTGCTTTCAAGCAAGTTCACTCCCAGCCAGGCTTTTTGGGTAAGTGATTGCAGCGCCTCAGGGTCGAGTTGACCTACCATTTCAACTTTATCGGCCAGTTTTTGCTGCTTGATGGTGGCCCTCAGTGCTTCTTCCATATCGCCTCGGCCAGCAATGACCACACGCACGGGCAACTGAGGAGCAGCGGCAAGCAGCTCGGCCAAGCCCCTTCCGGCATTGAGCGCTCCCTGATACAATATAAATGCCTCTTGTTGAGGCGGACTGAAGTTACGGGCAAAGGGCATGTTGCGCACTACTTCCATACGTATACCATGCTTTTGAGCATACCATTGCGCCAAGCTGTGATTTACGGTGTAGGCATGCCTGATTTTGGGAAGCAATAATCCTTCTATTTTTTGCCAAATACGCTGTTTGAAACCTCCGTGGGCCAATTCGGGTACTTCTGTAAAAATTTCATGCGCATCGTAGCAGAGGGGAAGCTGCCGCAGACGAGCTGCTACAAATAAAGCCGGAAGCGTATCGAGGTCTACGGCACTGTAGGCATCTACTTGGCTACCCACAGCATACAAAAAGAGGCGTATGTTGAATTCGGCATAGAACAAGGGGCCTTTGTGAAACCAAAGCCGCATGCGGTGCTGCTGGTAGGGGCGGTGAGGTAAGGGCCTGCTGTGAGGCAGTTGTCGGCCTACCAATTGTACTTGGTAGCCAGCTTCGTGCAGGGTACTGCAAATGCGCCACATGCGCTGGTCGCTGTTGATGTCGTTGGTTACGGCTAGCAAAATGCGTTTCATGGGTTCCAGCGGAGGGTGTTAGGGGTTTTGCTGATCAATTTTCCTTGTTCGGTGAACCAGTGGATGGCTTCAATTACCTCGGCTGCGGGCAATTCGCTGAACTGCTCTATAAGTTGGCTCACCGCCACATCGGTGGCAGCAACGCGTTTCAACCTGTGCGAAAAGGCTGCTAATTTTTCTTCCGTCCAGCCACTTCGTGCCAAGCGCTCACAATAATCGCAATGGCCACAGCGCTGGGTGTCGCTTTCATCGAAATATTGAAGCAGCAACTGCGACCTGCAATGCTGCCTCGATTCGCAATACTGCAACATGGCTTCGAGCTTGGCCTTTTTGCTTTCTAACAAATCGGCATAATGCGCTTGGGGAATGACGACACGATCTTCGGGCAGCCGCTCTTGTAGCCAGTAAATCTGCGGCTTGTCGGTTTTGGGCACAAAATCTATGAGTTCAAATTGTTGAAGGCGCAACAATAATTGCGTTACTTCTTGGCTAAATACGCGCAGTTTGCCAGCCAGTTTGAACTCGTCTATTTTAACGTATTGCTCCATGATGCCGCTGTACGAACGCAGGAGCAGCTCTATGAACGGATCAAGATCGCGGTTACGCAACCTGAAATCATAAACGGTAGTGGCGTCGGCGGTGAATTTTACTTTAGAAGGTAACAATACCTCTTCGCCTACAAATAAATAGCCTGCTCGGTGCAAGAAGATCAAGCTGTGGTGCACTTCAATGGGCTTCAGGCTAAAAGTATGTGCAAATACCGTTAAATCGAAGTCGAAACGCTGGCCTTTTCCACTGCCCAATGCCAGTTTGAAATGCTGGCCCAAAGCGGCATAAACTTGCCTGATGGTTTCCATCGGCGGAAAACCCAAGGCCAAAAAGTGCTCTGCCTCTTGCCGGTCGGAGGGGTGATAAAGCAACAAACATTTGGCGGGCTTTTCGTCGCGACCTGCGCGGCCGGCTTCCTGAAAATAGGCTTCTATGCAGTCGCTGGGGGCCAGGTGTACCACCAAGCGCACATCGGGTTTGTCGATACCCATGCCAAAAGCATTGGTACATACAATTACCCGGATTTTGTTGGCTATCCAATCGCGCTGGCGTTCATCGCGCTCGCGAGCAGCCAAGCCGGCATGGTAAAAATCGGCCGATATGCCTTGTTTTCGAAGCCAATCGGCTACTACTTCGGTCTTTCGGCGGGTGCCCGCATACACAACGGCAGTGCCGGGGTGTTGCTTCAAAGCCCTGAATAGGGCCCCGAATTTGTCTTCCTCATACGCGACCTGGTAGGCCAAATTGGCGCGGTGAAAACTCTTGCGAAAGCGCTTTTCGTTCTTGAATTGCAGCTTTTCGCAGATTTCGTCAACCACCTTGGAGGTAGCCGTGGCGGTGAGCGCTACTACTGGTATGCCCGGCAAATGGGGGCGAATTTCAGCAATGCGCAGGTATTCGGGCCTGAAATCGTGTCCCCATTGTGAAATACAATGGGCTTCGTCTACGGCTATCAGCTTGATGCCTAAACGCGCAATGCGTGCTAGAAACACGGTAGTGGTTAGCCGCTCGGGTGAGACGTATAAAAATTGATATTTGCCGCTGGCACAGGCTTCTAAAACGCCATCAATTTCGCCAGCACTCATGCCAGTGAAAATAGCCGTGGCCGCAATACCTCTTTTGGTGAGGTTGAGCACCTGGTCTTTCATGAGGGCAATGAGGGGCGAAACCACCAAACAAAGGCCTCCAAGTGCCAGCGCAGGCACTTGAAAACAAATGCTTTTGCCACCGCCTGTGGGCAGCAGGGCCAGGGTGTCGTTACCGTTGATGACCGAAGCAACAATGTCTTCTTGCATGGGCCTGAATTGCTCGTGGCCCCAATAGTGCTTCAGAATGTTAACAGCGGTGTTCATGCTTGCCCGAAAATAAGCGTTTGGTGCAATTCATGGTTGCATTTTCAGTTGCTTGCGCAGAAAACGAAATGAATTGCGCAATGCTTAACCCACTTTACAGGGCATCATCCCATTTGCCATCTACCAAGCTGATGCGCCTGTCGGCCAGCTCGGCCAATGCCATGTTGTGGGTTACCACCACAATGGTTTGTTTGAATTCGCTTCGCAGTTTTAAAAAAAGCTCGTGCAGCTCCCGGGCATTGTGGGTGTCGAGGTTGCCCGAAGGCTCGTCGGCCAATACCACCGATGGCTGGTTGATGAGCGCGCGGGCCACCGCAAATCGCTGTTGTTCGCCACCCGATAAGGCAGCGGGTTTATGCTCTTTCCGCGCCGACACCCCTAAAAGTTCGAACAATTGTGCGGCATATTGGCGTTTCTCGGGGGTGATTTTACCCGCTATCATGGCTGGCAGCAGTACATTTTCCTCAGCCGTGAATTCGGGCAAGAGGTGATGTTGCTGGAAAACAAAACCGATGTTTTTGTTTCTGAAGGTGGCCAATTCACTGTCGCTGAGCTGAAAGATGGAGCGGCCTTCAAAACGCACTTCGCCTGCATCGGGCCGGTCGAGCGCGCCCATGATTTGTAACAAAGTGCTTTTGCCGGCACCCGATGGACCTACAATGGCGGCCAGTTCTCCGCGGGCAATGCTTAAATCGATGCCGCGGAGAACGGATAAACTGCCATAACTTTTGCGCAGGTCCTTTACCTCAATCATGCTTAAATGTCGAGCTTGGCGTAACGGGCGTTTTGTTCGATGAATTCGCGGCGTGGTGGCACTTCATCGCCCATGAGCATGCTGAAAATATGATCGGCCTCGGCGGCACTTTCAATGGTTACCCGGCGCAACGTACGTGTATCGGGGTTCATGGTAGTGCTCCAAAGCTGCTCTGCGTTCATCTCACCCAAACCTTTGTAACGCTGAATATTGACGCTGCTTTCGTTGCCGCCCTTGGCCAAGGTTTGTACCGCTTCTTGGCGCTCTTTGTCGTTCCAAGCGTAAATTTGGTTGTTGCCTTTTTTTACCAAGTATAGCGGAGGCGTGGCGATGTACACATAACCCGATTCAATTAACTCCTTCATATAACGGAAGAAGAAGGTGAGAATGAGGGTAGTGATGTGTGAACCGTCCACGTCGGCATCGGTCATGATTACAATTTTGTGGTAACGCAGCTTCGATGTGTTGAGCGCCTTTTGGTCTTCTTCGGTCCCTACGGTTACGCCCAAAGCGGTGAAGATGTTCCGGATTTCTTCGTTTTCGTAGATTTTGTGCTCCATGGCCTTTTCTACGTTCAGGATCTTACCCCTCAAAGGCAAAATGGCCTGGAATGCCCGGTTACGACCTTGCTTGGCCGTACCACCGGCCGAGTCTCCTTCGACCAAGTAAATTTCGCACTTTTCGGGATCACTTTCAGAACAATCGGCCAATTTGCCGGGCATGCTGTTGCTCGACAAAACGTTTTTCCGCTGCACCATTTCGCGCGCCTTGCGGGCAGCGTGCCGGGCGGTGGCTGCCAATATCACTTTGTTGATGATTTGGCGTGCTTCGCGCGGATTCTCTTCCAAGAAATTGTTCAAAGCCTCGGCAACAGCCGTGTTAACGGCACCAATGACTTCGTTGTTGCCCAATTTGGTTTTGGTTTGACCTTCAAACTGAGGTTCCTGCACCTTTACCGAGATAACTGCCGTTAATCCTTCGCGGAAGTCGTCGCCAGCAATGTCGAATTTCAACTTCGAAGTCATGCCTTCTTTGTCGGCATAAGCCTTCAACACCCTGGTGAGGGCTTGGCGGAAACCAGCCACGTGCGTACCGCCTTCGTGGGTGTTGATGTTGTTTACATAGCTGTGCACATTCTCCGAATAGGAGGTGTTGTACTGCATGGCCACTTCCACAGGTACGGTGCCTTTGTTGTTCTCTATGTAAATGGGCTCGGGGATGAGCTTTTCGCGGGTATTGTCGAGGTAAGCAACAAACTCCTTCAAGCCTCCTTCTGAGAAAAAGGTGTCAGATTTGAATCCTCCTTCTTCCAAAGGTTCGCGCAAATCGGTAATGGTAAGGCGGATGCCCTTGTTCAAATAAGCCAATTCGCGCAAGCGGGTAGCCAAAGTGCTGTAATTGTATTCGGTGGTGATGAATATGCTGCCATCGGGGGTGAACTTGACAATGGTACCACGGTAATCGGTTTTGCCAATTTCACGCACGCTGTACAAGGGCTTGCCGCAGCTGTATTCTTGCTCGTAAACGGTGCCATTGCGATGAACTTCGGCCCGCAAATGGGTACTGAGCGCGTTTACGCAACTCACCCCTACACCGTGCAAACCACCCGATACCTTGTAGGTGTCTTTGTCGAACTTGCCACCCGCGTGGAGCACCGTCATTACTACTTCAAGTGCCGAACGCTTTTCTTTCTGGTGCATATCGGTAGGAATACCCCTACCGTTGTCTTTTACCGAAATGCTGTTGTCTTCGTGTATGGTAACCTCAATATTGTCGCAATGGCCTGCCAAAGCTTCGTCGATGGAGTTGTCAACCACCTCATACACCAAGTGGTGCAATCCTTTGATCCCCACATCACCTATGTACATGGCCGGACGTTTCCGTACGGCTTCTAATCCTTCCAGTACCTGAATATTGTCTGCGGAATACTGCGTAGACTTGTTTTCTTCACTCATTTTTCAGCTTTCTATAACCGAACAAAGATAGCAAAAATGACGTGGGAGGGGGAGTAAAATGTCCACATAGGAGGTCAAATGTGGAAAACCTGCTAATGAAAAAAGGCTGTCCCCGGGGACAGCCTTTCCATGAAAATTCGTAGGTGCTTAGTAGATGTTTGATATCACCCTGTTGGTTGAAGCCGGGCTGTACCAATCTTTGGCATTCACTCCACCGCTCTGGCTCCAATCGGCAAAGCGGGGATAGGCCTCTAGTACCGATTTACGCTCTAAACTGTACTCGAATTTTTCGGCCATGTGCAGTGCAAAGGGCAGGTTACGGTGGGTTTTGTACCATTTGCCTGCACCTGGACGGGTATCATCACCCGAAGTGCCAAACAAAGCGGTGTTGGCTTTGCTGGTGGCTGCATAGCCGGGCAGGTGAATTTCGCGGGCACGGCTCCAGTTGATGGTGCCACCTTCGCTGCGGTTGGGCACAATGAACGGATTAAATGGACCGGTTCCAACCGCATTCATGCTTACGCCGTTTACAAAAGTCACACGAATGGAAACGGTATCGGGAGTGCGGAAAGCCGTTGCGCGCTCGGTATTGAGGAAGTAAGGGGCAGGAAGCGGGGAAATGGCGTGGGCATTGTCGAAAACAGGTATCACCGCTTGCGCCACGCCATTTTCGGTGCCATTGCCGTTCATGCTGAAGTAGTTCTGGGTCATGCGCTGGCCGGTTACCCCGCTGATTTGACTCGAAGCCAAAGGCATTTGGAAGGCAAAACCACTGCGGATGGTGCCGCCAATGGCACGGATGGCAAATCTTGAATCCATGTAAACCGCTTGGTTTTGAGCGTTTCCATAAACCATGTACTGATAATCGAGCACCAAGTCGTTCATGTCGTAGTCGCCTTCACCAGGCCACAAATCTTCGTAAGCCAAGGTGCCAAAGGTATTCGCAGCTGGGAATACGTTGAGGTAAGCCAAAGCCGGGTTGTTAGGGAAACGATCGTATACATCGCTCACACCGTCGCCATCGCTGTCGCCGGGCTGGTCAACCGGATTTACACCTTGGGTGTTGATGGCAGTTACAGGGTTAGAGGTCACGTAAAAAACCAGGTCGTTAAAGTCGTTGTCGCTGCCGCCATTTTCGCGGAATTGGTCTTCAAATCCAATCAAAAATAGCTTGTTAATATCGTCATACAAAAGCACATGGTGTTGCTTGTAGGCGGCGCTTTCGGGGTTCATCACCTTGTTGCTAAAGAATTTCTGCGCATTGCTGTTCACGCCGCTACCTGTCCAGGCATTGGCCAACAATACCCAGCCAATGCTTTTACCAGCAGGGAAACGACCCACCAAAACTTTATCGCCCGAACGCAGGCCGCCACCACTGTTTATAAAGGAGGCATTCGGAAAGAGGTAGGTGATGGTATCTATTTGGCTGAGGTTGGTAGGAGGGTTGCTGGTATCGTACACATAATAACCCAAAGTGTTTTTGTAACCTGCTCCCTCGTGTACAAAGGTTACCCAAACGTCGGCCAGGGCGGTGATTTGGATGTCGATATTGGCATTCGGATTCAAATAATCGGGGTGATTCACAGGCACAGGTTTCTGTTCGGGCAATGAAGCATTGATGAACTCGAGCATGGTGCTGCTAATCACGTCGCGTGGACTGATGAGATTGGTTGGAACACCGCCGTTGCTTCCGGTGGTAAAGCCCGCCTTGAATACATAGCGGGTTTGTTCGGTACGTGCTTGAATACGCATGGCGGCCGGCATGGTGAGCATTTCGGGATAGAAGTCGGCTGCAGTACGGTTAACCGGTGTTGCATTGGGGCCGCCCACGGTGATATTGATGGTGTTACTAACGGCCATGGGCAAGTCGATAGGCAAACCCACAAAATTGGGATTGATGAATACATTTTCCATGTAGCTGGGTACCATCATCTTGCCAGTGGCATTGCCTTGAGCGTCGGTAAGGGTGGTGAACAGCACCTTGCCGCCAATTTGTGCTGGCTTGTCGTACACATAAACCGGTACAAAGGCGATGGGCTCGTTTTGCGGACTGCGCAAAGCTACATTCAATTGAATTTCGCGACTGGTCTGGTAGTCGAACCCATCGGGAACTACCAATTCGGCCATGGTAGTGGGCTGTGTGGGATTAGGTGGTGTGGTGTTGTCTTTTTTACAAGCTTGAAACGCAATGGTTGAAAGCAACAGCAGGGTGGTGATTCTTTTCATGGTTATGTCGATTTGACGCTTCAAAGATGCCATCCGGTGCAGCAGCAGCACCCAAAGATTCGATGAATGGGCACAAAGACTCTATGAATTCGGTTGGTCTGCTTTTTAATCGTCGACTAAAGTTACGTAATTAAGGACGTGTACCTCCAATTTAGAAGGCAATAAAATTAACTTTTTTGACGAGCCGCATACTTTGTTGCGAAGTAGGGTGTGTGAAAACGAGCTCAAATGCATGCAAGCACAAACGGGGGTATGCGCTTGAACCCAGGGCCAGGTAGCGTACATCACCTACCAAACCGTGGCCCAAGTGATGCAGGTGAATTCTGAGCTGGTGGGTGCGGCCGGTTTGGGGAAGCAACTCCAATAAACTCGTTTTTTCGCCTGTTTCTAGGGTTCGGTAATGCGTAATGGCTTCTTTTCCCCAACCTTCGCCTGTATCTACTGCAATCAAATGGCTGTGGCCAGGTACTCGCCCTATGGGCAAATGAATGGTGCCTTGGCTTGGCTGAAGATGTCCCCAAGCGAGGGCCTCATACTTTCGGTGAATGAGTCCACTGCGAAAGTCGTTTTCTAATTGCTTTTTTGCGATCGGAGTCTTGGCTAAAATCACCAAGCCGGAAGTGTCTTTATCGAGCCGGTGCACTACCGCTTCACGTACCAAAGCCTGCTGCTGCGTTTTTTGATAATGATGGGCCAACGCATGTAGCAATGTGCCCTGGTGGTGACCCAGTCCCGGATGCATGGGCATGCCAGCGGCTTTGTTCACCACCAACAATTGCTCGTCTTCATAAACGACCTCTAAGGGCAAATCTTGGGGAACAATCTCAGCTAAAAATCGGCGGTAAATGGCTATTTGGTCGCCTTTGTGTACTTTTTGATGGGGCGATGCCGCTAGTCCATTTACCTCTATGCGTTGCTGGTGAAAGAGGCTTTCTAATTGTTGTGTGCCGAGGCCTGCAACGCGACCCTGCAACCAGTTCACCAAGCTCTCGCCATTACGCTCTACCTTCAAAAGGTGCGTTTCGTTTTTCGTACTCATTCCGAACCCTTTAATTGGTCGCGGTAGGCGCTAAAAATGGTCGATTTACTAATGAATCCCACGTACTTGCCTTGCCGTACTACCGGCAAGTTCCAGGCTTGGGTTTGGTCGAACAGCAGCATCACTTCTTCCATGCTGCTGCCTATCTCCACTTCGGCCGGGGCCGCTTGCATCAAATCATCCACAAAAACTTGTTCATAGCGGTTTTGCTCAAACATCACTTGCCGGATGTTGTCGAGCAAAATCACCCCTAAAAAACGGTCTTCCTGGTCGAGTACCGGAAAAATATTCCGCTTGCTTTGCCTGATGAGGGTCACCAATGCGCCCAACGTACTGCCGCTGCGGATGGGCTGTATGTCTTTTTCGATGCAGGCCGACAGCTCCATCTCGTGCAGCACCAGTTTGTCTTTGTCGGAATGAATGAGATCTCCTGCCTTTTCTAATTTGCCCGCTACCAACGACAAGGGTTGAAGGTAGGTTTTGATGAAGTAGGCCATGGCTGCTACCAGCATCAAGGGCACAATGAGGCTGTAGGTACCGGTGATTTCGGCAATGAGGAAGATGGCTGTGAGTGGTGCATGCATCACCCCGCTGAGAACCGCTGCCATGCCCAGCAAGGTATAATTGGGCAGGTTCAGCTCGAGCTGCGGCAAAATGCTGTTGAATGCCAAAGCGAAGGTGTAGCCCAACAAGCCGCCACTTACCAAAGAGGGACCAAATTTACCGCCAGCGCCGCCCGATTCGGTGGTGATGGCAGCGGCGAGGGGTTTCAAAAGCACCAAACCGATGAGCAAGGCAAACAAATGCCAACTGCTGTTACCTAAGCCGGGCACCCGGGCACTGTACAGCAGACTGCGGGCCTCATCGGCAATAAGCGAGCGGATGCCAATGTAGCCTTCGCCATACAATGGCGGAAAAAAGTAGATGAGCGTACCCAATGCCAAGCCTCCGAAGAGTGCTTTGTGCCACCACATTCTGAATTTCCGCAAGTTGTAGCCAGTACGCAAAACCACTTTGCTGAACCAATTGGCATACAATCCACCCAAGGCACCCAGCAAGAACACAAAAAACACATCGAGCCAACCAATGGGTTGCACAAATGGCACCCTGAAGATGGCTTCATTTTCGAGAAATAAGCTCGATAACAAATTGCCCATGGCAGCGCTGATGAGCAGCGGAATGAACCTGCGCGTGCTGATTTCGGGCAACATCACTTCCATGGCGAAAATGACACCGGCGATGGGGGCGTTGAAGATGGCGCTGATGCCAGCTGCCGTTCCGCAGCCAATGAACAAGGTGCGGCTGCGGTAATCGAGCCTGAAAAACCGGCCTATATTGCTGCCCCAAGCCGAACCCGTGATCACCATGGGGGCTTCAAAGCCCACCGAACCACCAAAAGCCAGGGTCACCGACGACAGAATGAGCTGGGCATACATGAGGCTGCGCTTCACGAACGACTGTTGGCGCGAAATGGAGAATAGAATACCCGCCAAACTCATGTCGGTGCCGCTCAAACCGAAAAAACTACGGTTGATGCCCGCCGCCAGCAGCAAGCCAATCACCGGCAAGAAAAACAGCAAAAAGCGCGGAAAATAGTTCAAGACACTGCTTTCGAGCAAGTGTAACAAACTTTTGAGTCCTACCGCCGCCATGCCTACCGATAGCCCTATCACGATGCTCAGTACTACAACCTGACTCCCGGGCCGCAGGCGCTGCTGAAAAGCATCGAGCAATTGGAGGTAGAGGCGTTGCGATTTCACAAAGCAAAAAAACGGAAAAGCCCCGACTTATAGGGCCTCATTCGTGCGAGGCGGAGGCTTTCTACGTATTTCGGTACTCGAGAATGTCGCCGGGTTGGCACTCCAGTACTTCGCAAATGGCTTCCAACGTACTGAAGCGGATGGCTTTGGCCTTGCCGGTTTTGAGGATAGAAAGGTTGGAAAGGGTAATGCCCACTTTTTCCGACAGCTCATTGAGCGACATTTTGCGCTTGGCCATCATCACGTCTAAGTTTACAATGAGTGGCATGTTAAACGGTAAGTTCGTTTTCTTGCTGCATTTGAATGCCCCGCTGAAAGATGCTGGCAATGACGTAAAGTACCCCGGCGAGCAACAGAAATCCCGACCAATCATTGTCGAAACTGATGCCCAAGGTGATGGTCTGCTTTTTAAGCCATTCGGCATAAATTTCAACGCATATAGATGCAACGGCTGCTTGCCAGGCATAATCAGCCATGCGCTTGAGGCGTTGGGTAACCCATTCGCTAAAAGGCTGCTGCAAGCTGAGTTTGCCGGTGAGTTTGATGCCTTCGTACAACAGCAGTGCTTTGAAAATGGCTACTGCGGTGAGCAAACTGCCAAAAACGGTATGGTGCCAGGCCGAAAAGGAGAGGAGTTCACGCAATTCGATGCCCATGCTTTTGATGTTCATGCCGTGTTCGATGAACCAGCTCCACACCACATTGAAGGCCAGCACGCCTGCTTCGATGCAAAAGCCCACAAACATGATCCAGGCAAGTACAGTGAGCGCAATAAAAATGTTTTCTGTTTTCATGGCGAAAGTTTAAGAGGTTTGATGTGGCGAAATACGGAAATAAATTATTGATAAACAATAAAAAAATATTGAAGAATAAAACACGGAGGGCGCGGAGAGGTAGAAGAGGGTGTAGCAAATTTTTGAAACACGGAGGGCACGGAGGACACGGAGAGGTAGAAGAGGGTGTAGCAAATTGCTGAAACACGGAGGTCACCGAGAGCACGGAGAAGGACATGAGGTGATTTTTACGCGACAGATAAAAAGCTGGGTGGGGAAAATTTTTTTGGAAAAATGAACAACGTTCAATTTCTTTGCAGTCAGAACAATCACGTATGGGAACCGCCGAGCGCAAAGCGAAAGAAAAAGAAGAGCTGAAGGAGCTGATCCTGCAGGCGGCCCAAAAGCTGTTTGTGGAAAGGGGGGTAGAGCATACCACCATCCGCAACATCGCCACCGAAATTGAGTACAGTGTGGGGACGGTTTATGTGTATTACCGCGACAAAAACGAAATCCTGCACGACTTGCACCGCCGGGGCTTTATGACCCTGGGTGCCTCTATGGCGGCTTTGCAGCATGTGAGTCACCCTTTTGAGCGGCTCAAAGCCATTGGCAGGGCCTACATTGCGTTTGCACTCGAAAACCAGTTGATGTACGACCTCATGTTCATCATGAAAGCACCCATGCATGCCGTGCGCATGAATCAGGAAGAAAAATGGCGCGAAGGCATGGCCACCTTTGGGGTGCTGCGACAAACCATTGCCGATTGTATGGCTGCTGGCTATTTCAAGGGCCATGAGGTAGAAGCTTTGTCGTTTGCCATTTGGAGTGCGGTGCATGGCATGTGTTCGCTGTACATCCGCGAACGCATTCAGGGCGCCAGTGCAGCCGACCCCAAACAACTTTTAGACGGTGCTTTTGAATCTTTTATCGTGATGTTGGCCACTGGCTGATTTTTTTTACTTTAAATATGAACAACGTTCAATAAATAATCAATATTCAATGAAATACGTTTTTTACTTCCTTTTCGCCTGGCTGTCGCTACCATCGGCTGCACAGGGCGTATTGCAAGGCTATGTGGCGGCCGGACTCGCTTCGAACGAAGGCTTGCGACAACAGCAACTGCAGCTCGAAACGGCCCTGCTGGCTTTGCGTGAGGCGCGTGCCCGCTTTGCACCGGCCATGAGCTTACAAGGCAATTACTTTTTGGCCGGGGGTGGTCGTACGGTCGATTTTCCGGCGGGCGACCTGCTGAACCCGGTTTACAGCACCCTCAATCAACTCACGGGCAGCAATGCTTTTCCGCAATTGCAAAACGCCAGCATCCTACTCAATCCGAACAACTTTTACGATGTGCGCTTGCACACCACCATTCCGCTTTTGAATGCCGAGTTGAATTACCTGCAGCGCATCCGCAAACAGGCCATTCCGGTGCAACAAGCGGCTTTGGAGGTCTACCGGCAAGAATTGGTACAAGAAATCAGCCTGGCCTACCTGCGCTGGCTGCAAGCAGGTACGGCCCTCGCCATCTACGAAAACGCCTTGGTATTGGCGGCCGAAGGAGAGCGGGTGCAAAAGGCCTTGCTGTCGGTCGACAAAGCCAACCAGGCCAATGTAAGCCGGGCACAGAGCGAATACCTGCGGTATGCCGCTGAACGCGAGGCAGCTCAAAACCAGCAGCAGCAAGCGGCCTTGTACTTCAATTTTCTGCTCAACAGGCCCTTGAACGAAAGCATTTTGGTTGACAGTGGCCTGTTGCAACTTCCGTTGGCGGCCCAACCCGCCCTGCAAGCCAGTGCCGAATGGCAACAACTGCAAGCCGCGCGCAACCTCCAAAACCAAAAAATAAACCTCACCGCCGCTTACCGCATTCCGCGGCTGAATGCCTTTGTTGACCTGGGCTCGCAAGCTTTCGACTGGCAATACAACAACCAATCGCGCTACTATTTCGCGGGTGTGGCCTTTCAGTGGGACCTTTTTGCGGGAGGACAAAATCGGCACAAAGTGCAAACCGCACGGGTAGAGGCCCAGCAGCTCGACAGCCGCCTGCAAGAACTCGAGCAGCAAATGCGCTTGCGGCGCGAAAACAGTTTGTTGCAGTTACAAGCCAGCAAAGAACGCTTTACCGCCAGCCAAGCCCTCACTGCCAGTGCCGCCCGCAGCTTGGCCGATGCACAAAGGCTTTTCCGCGAAGGGCAGTTGCTGCTCATCGAACTGCTCGATGCCCAAAATCAATACATCCAGGCCCAATTGCAACAAAACCTGCGCTTGTTCGACTGTCGCATGGCACAAGTGCAAGCCGAAAGGGCCGCATTCAGTTTAACCGTCAAATAATGCAACAACCATGAAAATTCCCTTACCCCTTTACCTGGCAGCCACTGCCGCTTTTATGCTGGCCTGCAGCCAACAACCCAAAAACGCTTTGCCGCACGACGACGAACGCATTGCAGTACGCGCCATTGCCCTGCAGGCCGACACCCTGCCCGATACGCTGCACGCTTCGGGAAGCCTGAGTACCAGCAGCGAAGCCCGTTACAGCTTCAAAACCGGCGGTGTGCTGGCCGAACTTTTGGTAGAAAATGGCGATGCAGTGCGCCGCGGCCAGTTGTTGGCCCGGGTGCGGCCCGACGAAATAGAGGCAGGTCTCGGTCAGGCCCAGCTGGGTTTCGACAAAGCCCAACGCGATTTGCAGCGGGTAGAACGCCTCTATGCCGACAGCGTTGCCACCCGCGAACAGTTGCAAAACGCCACCACCGCCCGCGATTTGGCCCAACGCCAGCTCGATGCGGTACGTTTTAACCGTTCACTGGCCGAAATACGTGCCGAAGCCGATGGGTTTGTAGCCATGCGCCTGGCCAACGTGGGCGAAGTGGTGGCCGCAGGTCAGCCAGTGCTGCTGCTGCAACATACCGGGGCAGCCGATTGGGTGCTGAAGGTGGCGCTGAGCGACCGCGACTGGGTGCGCCTTCAAATTGGCGACCAGGCTACCGTACAGCTCGATGCCCATCCGAACCAAATGCTGCCCGGCAAGGTGCTGCGTAAACAACGCAGTCTGCAAGCTTTCAGCGGGGCATTAACGGCCGAAATCAAGGTGCTGCCCGGCAATTTACCGCTGGCGGCGGGACTCTTTGGCAGGGTGAGCATACCGCTCTCTACCGGCAAAAGTGTGTACCGCTTGCCTTACGAAGCCCTCATTGAAGCCGATGGCACGCAAGGTTTTGTGTTTGTGCCCAAGGGCGAAGGGGTCGAGAAACGGGCCGTTGAGGTGGTGGCCCTGCAAACCAACGAAGTATGGGTAGCTGCACAGCTCGAAGGAGTGAGCCAGGTATTGGTGGGCAACGCACCTTTTTTAAATGAACAATCACGCATCCGCATCAGCCAATAAGCCATGAATTTGACCCAATTTGCCGTAAAAAACTACGCCTTCACCTTGGTGATGTTTGTACTGGTGGCCGTGCTGGGTGCGGTAACCTTGCTCACCATGCCAAGGGCCGAAGATCCGCAAATCAATCCGCCTACTTACCCCATTGTGGTGGTGTATCCGGGTACGAGTCCGGCCGACATGGAGGAGCTTGTAGTGAAGCCCCTTGAGAACAAGCTGTACGAACTCGAAAACATCGATAAACTGGTAACGAGCATCGACGATGGTTTGGCCATTCTGCGTGTCGAGTTCCGCTATGGCGAGGATGTGGAGGCCAAATACCAGGAGGTCATCCGTGAGGTGAATGCTTTGCGCAGCAGCCTGCCTGCCGACATAGCCGCCATCGACATCCGCAAGGTCGACCCATCTGATGTGAACATATTGCAGTTGGCCCTGGTGAGTGAAAATGCATCCTATGCCGCCCTGCGCAAACAGGCCGAAGCGCTGCAAAACCGCCTCGAAAAGGTGAAAAGCCTCAAAAAAGTAAAGATCAGCGGGCTGCCCGAGGAGGAGGTGCGCATCAGTTTGCAAACCGAATTGCTGGCACAAAAGCAAATTCCCCTGCTGGCGGTTTTGGGCAGTTTGCAAAGCGAGGCCGTGAACATACCCGGTGGTTCGCTGCGGGCGGGCGAAAAAACGTTCAGCGTCAAAACCAGCGGTCCGTTCACCGGCATCGACGACATTGGTGCCACCGTGGTGTACCAAGCAGCCGGCAAGCCCGTTTACCTGCGCGATGTGGCCCGCATTGAGCTGCAAAATGCCGAACAAAAGCACATCACCCGCCTTAATGGCAAACGTGCCGTATTGGTGCATGCCGCCTTGAAGCAAGGAAGCAACATTGCCAGCAGCCAGGCCGAATACCAGCCCATCCTCAGCGCTTTTGAGCAACAATTGCCTGCAAACATGCGTTTGTTGGCACATTTCGACCAGGCCAACAACGTGGCAGGTCGGTTGAAAGGCCTCGGCATCGACTTCCTCATTGCCATTGTGCTGGTACTCGTTACCTTGTTGCCTTTGGGTACGCGGGCATCGATGCTGGTGATGGTGGCCATTCCCTTGTCGCTGGCCTTGGGGCTGGTGGGACTCAATGCCTTTGGCTATTCGCTCAACCAACTCAGCATTGTGGGTTTGGTGGTGGCCTTGGGATTGTTGGTCGACGATAGCATTGTGGTGGTTGAAAACATCGAGCGCTGGTTGCGCCAGGGTTTCAGTCGCAAGGAAGCTGCCATCAAAGCCACCAAACAAATCACCCTAGCGGTTTTGGGCTGCACTGCTACCTTGGTCATTGCCTTCTTGCCGCTCATTTTTTTGCCTGGGGGTCCGGGCGAATTCATCCGCAGCCTACCCATGGCCATCATCGCCTCGGTGCTGGCGTCGATGTTGGTGTCGCTTACCGTGGTGCCTTTTTTGGCCAGCCGTTGGTTACGCGAGCATGAAAATGCCGAGGGAAATGTGTTTTTACGCGCCCTCCAAAGGCTCATCCACCTTACCTATGCCCGTTTGATGCGCTATGCACTCGACCGTCCATGGGCCAGTTTGGGCGTAGCAGCTGCCTTTTTTGCGGGTTCGTTGGCCCTTTTTCCGGTTATTGGTTTCAAACTTTTTCCTGCCTCCGAAAAGCCCATCTTTTTGGTAAACGTACAGCTGCCACAACAAAGCCACCTCCAACAAGCCGATGTGGTAGCGCGGCAGCTTGAAAAAACCTTATCGGCCACGCCCGAAGTCCAGTGGTTTACCACCAATGTTGGCAAGGGCAACCCACAGATTTATTACAACGTTACCCAGCAGGAAGAAAAAAGCGACTTTGTTCAGTACTTCGTGCAGCTGCGTGAGGGTACGCCGCCCAAAGTCAAAAAGGCCGTCATCGAAAAGTTACGCAGCGCCTACGCCTCTTTTGCGGGTGCGAAAGTGGAGGTGAAGGATTTTGAACAGGGTCCACCCATTGAAGCACCCATTGCCATCCGTGTTTATGGCGACGACCTCGACAGCCTGCGGGTTTGGTCGTTCAGGGTAGAAGCGCTGTTGCGTGCACAAAAAGGCGCTATTTACATCAATAATCCGCTCAACACCCTCAAAACCGATTTGCGATTGGCCATCAACCGCGACAAAGCCCGCAGTTTGGGGGTGCAAACATCCGACATTGACCTTACGGTGCGCATGGCCTTGGCAGGATTGCCTGTGGCCAGCTTCAGCGATGCCAAAGGCGACGAATACCCCGTGCTGCTAGGTACCGAAAAGCAAGGCAAGTCGGCCGACTTGCAGGTGCTCAACCGCTTGTACGTGAACAACCAGCAAGGGGTGGCCATTCCGTTGCGGCAGCTGGCCAGCCTCGAGCCTGAAACCTCGCCAACCCGCATCAACCACTTCAACAAGCAGCGTTTTGTGCTGCTCACCGCCTATACCAAACAGGGTGTTTTGGCCAATGAAGTGCTCAAAGACCTGGTGCCGCAGCTCAACCAATTGCCTTTTGGCGAGGGTTATGGCTACCAATTGGCCGGCGAGGCCGAAAGCGAAGGCGATGCTTTTGGCGGCGGCTTTGTTACGGTGATTTTGCTGGCTGTTTTTCTGTTTGTGGCGGTGCTCATTTTGCAATTCCGCACATTCAAGGGCATGCTCATCGTACTGAGCGTTATTCCCCTCGGCATCATAGGTGGGGTGGCTTTCTTGTGGCTCTCGGGCAACCCCATGTCGTTCATCGCCATTCTCGGTTTTATTGGTTTGGCGGGCATTGAAGTAAAAAACTCCATCCTGCTGGTCGATTTCACCAACCAATTACGGCAAGAAGGCATGCCCCTCATGCAGGCCATTGAGCAAGCAGGCGAAGCGCGTTTTTTGCCTGTGGTGCTCACCTCGCTAACGGCCATAGGAGGGCTTATTCCGCTGGCCTTCAATGAAAATCCGCAGATTTCTCCCTTGGCTTTGGTGTTGATTGGCGGTCTCATCAGCAGCACCATTTTATCGCGCATAGTCACCCCGGTGATGTACAAACTCATTCCACCTTCTATCGAACCTCAAACACCTGAATCATGAAAAGTATCTTCCTCTTTTGGCTCGCAGCCGCCCTGGTTTTACCGGCCAGTACACCGCCCGCTAACGCCATCGAAGGGCAGTGGCTCAACCCCCAAAAAGACGCCCGTTTCCTCATTTATAAGAAGCAAGACCGCTATTTCGGCAAGGTGGTTTGGGGTACAGGCGAGCGTTTGGATGTGAAAAACCCCAATCCCGCCCTCCGCAAGCGCGATTTGCAAAGCTTCGACCTGCTCCAAAATTTCCGCTACGACGATGGCAGCTGGGTGGATGGCACCATCTACGACCCCCGCGAAGGGAAATCCTACAGTTGTGTGCTGCGACTTAAATCAGCCACTCAACTCGAAGTACGCGGCTATGTGGGCATTCCGCTCTTTGGCCGCTCCGAAATATGGACCAAAACAACCAATCCCTAATATCATGCAAAACTTAGTGATGCTCACCGGTGCATCAACCGGAATTGGCCGCGAAATGGCCCTGCAATTGGCCGATGCCGGTTGCGATTTGATCCTTACCGCCCGCAGTAGCGACAAACTCGAGCGGCTCAAAAACCTCATTGAAGCCAAAAACAAGGTGAAAGTACATGTTTTTGTGGCCGATTTGAGCCAGGCTGGAGCTGCCGAAAAGTTGTACAGCCAGGTACGCGCCGCGCAACTTCTGCCCACCCACCTGGTGAACAATGCTGGAAGCGGCTTGTATGGCGCATTTGCCGAAAGTTCGCTCACCGATACCCTGGCCATGATGCAGTTAAACATGCAGTCGCTCGTGGCACTCAGCCGGCTTTTTGTGGCCGATCGCTTGCCTTTGGGCAGCGGCAGGTTGATGAACGTGGCTTCGTTGTTGGCCTACCTGCCTTTTCCATACTACAGCACCTATTCGGCCACCAAGGCTTTTGTGCTGGCCTTCAGCCAAACCCTGGCTGCCGAACTCGATGGCAGTGGGGTAGTGGTGACGGCGGTGAGTCCGGGCCCTACCGACACCCCCTTCAACACCGATGCCATGTGGAAAACCAATGCCTACAAAAGCAATAAACCCGTTGCAGCCGACCAAGTGGCCCGCGAGGCGGTGCAATTGCTGTTGCACGGAAAGGGCACCAAGGTGGTGGGCTTCCAAAACTGGTTCATCTCCAACCTGCCGCGCATCACGCCCGATGCGATCATGATGCGCATCAAAAAGCAGCTTGCTTCCCAGCGAAAGGTTGCTTGAGTGGTCTTGCTGCCATTGTACCAAAGTAAGAGCGCAAAGAGTAGGGCATTTGGCAAACAATTGCCCTCTTTTTGCGCTTTATTGCATTACGATTTCTCCCATGAAAAACATCTTTGGCCAAGACCTGCAAGCCTGCTGCACGGCGCCCATGACCGGTTTCTACCGCGATGGCTATTGCCGCACCGACGCATTCGATCACGGCAGTCACACCGTTTGTGCCGTGGTTACCAGCGAATTTTTGGCTTTTTCGAAAAGCCGGGGCAACGACCTCATCACCCCGCGTCCCGAATACCGTTTTCCAGGATTAAAGGCCGGCGATAAGTGGTGCCTCTGCGCCCTGCGTTGGAAAGAAGCCTTGGAAGCTGGTTGCGCTCCACCCATTATTTTAGAGGCGACGAACGAAAAGACCCTCGATTTCATTGTAATGGAAGATTTGATCGCCCATGCCTACCAGCCCCTTTAAATTCGATAATACTTACCTGAAGCTGCCCGCAAGCTTCTACAGCAAAACAAGGCCAACCAGCCTGCAAAAGGCCGAATTGCTGTTGTTTAACGGGGAATTGGCCAGGCAACTCGATATTCCATATACAACGGCCGCCGACTTTGTTGCTGCCCTTCAAGCAGAAGACCCGCAAAATCCATCCTATGCGCAGGCCTATGCCGGACACCAATTCGGCTCCTTCACCCGCCTGGGCGATGGCAGGGCAGTGGTGTTGGGCGAACAACTGACAGCAGATGGACGGCGTTTCGACATTCAGGTCAAGGGCAGCGGTCGCACCCCCTATTCACGCGGGGGCGATGGCAAGGCTACCCTCAAGGCCATGTTGCGTGAGTACCTCATCAGCGAGGCCATGGCTGCCTTGGGAATTCCCACCTCGCGCAGTTTGGCCGTGCTCAAAACCGGAGAAACCGTGTACCGCGAAACCAATAACGATGGCGCTGCCCTGCTCAGGGTGATGCACAGCCACATCCGGGTTGGGACTTTTCAATTTGCGGCTTTTCTGGGCCAGCCCGGCGATTTGGAAGCACTGTTGGCTTATACCATCGAACGTTTGTACCCGCATTTGGCCGAGAGCGAAAATCCAGCTTTGGCCTTGTTTCACGAAGTAATGAACCGCCAAATCGATTTGGTAGTGCGCTGGATGCGCGTTGGTTTCATCCACGGGGTGATGAATACCGACAACAGTTCGGTAAGCGGCGAAAGTTTCGATTACGGTCCCTGCGCCTTCCTGAACGCTTACCACCCTGCCACCGTTTACAGCTCCATCGACGAGCAAGGCCGATACGCCTTTGGCAACCAGCCCAACATCATCAAGTGGAACCTCGCCCGTTTCGCCGAGGCCCTTTTGCCCCTCATGGCTCCCGAAAAGGAGGCTGCCATCGTCCTGGCCCAAGACGCCCTCGATGCTTTCGATGCCCGCTGGCAACGACAATACCAAGGCATGATGTTGCAAAAACTGGGCTTTGAGCCACATCAAACCATGTACATGCCCTTGGTGGAACAGCTGCTCCACCTCATGGAACAGCACCAGCTCGACTTTACCAATACCTTCGCCTCGCTTACCGACAGCACCGAAGTAGCTCCAACCGATATTGCTGCTTTAAAAAGCTGGCGGGTCGAATGGCAAAAAGCCCTGGCAGCGAGTACGCTCGCAGAACATGCCAAAGCGCGCATGCTGGCGAACAATCCGGCCTACATTCCCCGCAACCACCTGGTAGAAGAGGCCCTACAAGCCGCCGCTCAAGGTAATTTGGATCCGTTTAACGAACTTTTGGCCGTCGTGCGTCAACCTTATAATTTTAAAGTTGGTTTTAAAAAGTACCAGGAAGGCGCCGAACCGCAGTTTGAAGAGGCTTACCAGACGTTTTGCGGGACCTGAGTTTGAGATAAAAATCAACAGATATTGCCACTACCTGCCATCTTGAATGGGGGTGATTCAATGAAACCCGCAGCCGCTTGAGGCCTCTGCACGGGTTTTATGCTTTTAGGCTCCCTAGCACGCTGAGGCGTATTTGGTGTGGCAAGATTGCCGCTTCCGAAGGTCAGCGGCCATCTTGAATGGGGGGTGATTCAATGAAACCCGCAGCCGCTTGAGGCGTCTGCGCGGGTTTTCTGCTTTTAGGCTCCCTAGCACGCTGAGGCATATTTGGGGTGGCAAGATTGCCGCCTCCTTTGGTCGGCGGCCATCTTGAGTGGGGGTCATTCAATGAAACCCGCAGCCGCTTGAGGCGTCTGCGCGGGTTTTCTGTTTTTTGGCTCCCTAGCACGCTGAGGCGTGCTGACTCGTTCATTTGGGTGGCAAGATTGCCGCCTCCTTTGGTCGGCGGCCATCTTTGTTGGGGGGTGATTCAATGAAACCCGCAGCCGCTTGAGGCGTCTGCGCGGGTTTTTCAATTTTCATCTCACTTGCATGCTTCGTGCATGCAGACTCGCTGAAAATTGAAAAACCCGGTCACCTTTCAGTGACCGGGTTTCATTGTCGGGGTGGCAAGATTCGAAATGCGACCTTCCCGATTCATCGGGACGCGATAACCGGGCTACGCTGAGTTTAAAAAAAAATCCCGTTTGCGAAGCAAACGGGACTAAGTCGGGGTGGCAAGATTCGAAATTGCGACCTTCCCGATTCATCGGGACGCGATAACCGGGCTACGCTGAGTTTAAAAAAAAATCCCGTTTGCGAAGCAAACGGGACTAAGTCGGGGTGGCAAGATTGCCGCTTCCGAAGGTCAGCGGCCATCTTGAATGGGGGGTGATTCAATGAAACCCGCAGCCGCTTGAGGCGTCTGCGCGGGTTTTCTGCTTTTAGGCTCCCTAGCACGCTGAGGCATATTTGGGGTGGCAAGATTGCCGCCTCCTTTGGTCGGCGGCCATCTTGAGTGGGGGTCATTCAATGAAACCCGCAGCCGCTTGAGGCGTCTGCGCGGGTTTTTCAATTTTCATCTCACTTGCATGCTTCGTGCATGCAGACTCGCTGAAAATTGAAAAACCCGGTCACCTTTCAGTGACCGGGTTTCATTGTCGGGGTGGCAAGATTCGAACTTGCGACCTCCTGCTCCCAAAGCAGGCGCGATAACCGGGCTACGCTACACCCCGATAAGGTTATCTCTTTTGCGGTGAGACCGGGATTCGAACCCGGGGTACGGTTGCCCGTACGACAGTTTAGCAAACTGTTGGTTTCAGCCACTCACCCATCTCACCGGTTGGCTTGGCCAATTGGGACTGCAAATATAGCATTTCGAGTTATGCTTGTATGCTTTGGCAGAAAAAACAATGATATTTTTCTGAAAGCTGCAATCCAAGTTGACTACGCCGCTAGCGATCCCGACTGGGGTCGAACCAGTAACCTACTGCTTAGAAGGCAGTTGCTCTATCCATTGAGCTACGGGACCATGAAAGGCGTGCAAAGATAAGTTTTTTCGATAATTATCGGCTTCATTCGATAGGGTAAATACACCAGCCTATTCAACTGTTATGCTTTTGTAAATCTCACTTCCTTTTTTGAAGGTGGCTTTTTACTCGTGACTTAAAGCCGTACCTTTGCACCGCCAAAGCCAAATTGGCAGGCAACAATATAAACAAACAATCAAATTATAAATTATGGCAGTATTAGTTGGTCGCAAGGCACCACAGTTTGTGGCTCCTGCAGTAGTAGATGGAGAGGAAATCATTGAAGATTTCTCATTGAACCAATATTTGGGAAAGAAGCATGTGCTGTTCTTCTTTTACCCTAAAGATTTCACATTCGTTTGTCCTACCGAGTTACATGCTTTCCAAGAGAAGTTACATGAATTCGAAAAGCGTGGCGTTGCAGTAGTAGCAGCTTCAACCGATTCGGAGGAATCGCATTGGGGTTGGTTGCAAATGCCCAAGGCAGCAGGCGGTATCCAAGGAATTACCTATCCTATCGTGGCTGATACCACCAAAACCATCAGCATGAACTACGGTGTGTTGGCGGGTGAATACGACTACAACGAGCATGGTGAAATGGCGGCTACAGGCCCCATGATTGCTTACCGTGGATTGTTTTTGATCGACAAAGAAGGCATTGTGCAGCACCAAGTGGTGAACAATTTCCCTCTCGGACGTTCTGTAGGCGAAGCGCTGCGCATGGTAGACGCCTTGCTCTTCCACGAAGAAAAGGGCGAGGTTTGTCCCGCCAACTGGGAAGCCGGCAAGCAAGGTTTGAAAGACACCCACGTGGGTGTAGCTGAGTACCTTTCGGCTCAGTAATTTTTTGCGCTAATACAGCAAAGAGGCCGTCTCTGAAGTAAGATTCAGAGGCGGCTTTGATTTTTCGGGATTTT